>ERZ791611.475-NODE-475-length-39089-cov-13.610365_pt1 | contig 39089 bp, 28 predicted proteins | sample MGYA00510275_ERZ791611 | MGnify/ENA primary metagenome ERZ791611 (study PRJEB30046, sample SAMN00791912) | human gut metagenome | study: EMG produced TPA metagenomics assembly of the A metagenome-wide association study of gut microbiota in type 2...
CAACATCAGCTTTTCCATGTCTTGAGGGGCCAAACGCATTGGGTATCGTCTCCTTTATCGTTACTCTATTATTCTGTGAAACATTCTGTGAAATAAAAAAACTCACAAACCGACAGCGACCGTTCGATTTGTGAGCTTCGTTGCTCTGAAGTTTAATTATATTTTACTAGTATGTTTTCAATTTATCATAGCATCTAAGGGTTGTCAAATCACACTCTCTTTATGCCAATCCACATAAATTCCCCTTTTTTTTCATGCAGCCAACCAATTGACCACTTTCCCCTGAGGCCGTATACTTAGTGGCAGATACAACACATCGCAAGAAGCACCGGCGCTAAGAACATAGTTCTTGGCGCTGTTTTTTATTTCACAGCAAGGGAAAAAATATGTCATCGCTTGCGACGCCAAGTATCCGCCGTTCTCTATGGAAGTTGACGGTAAGTACAAGGGCATTGATGTTGAACTGCTCGATGCTATCGCGAAAGAAGAAGGCATTCAGTACGAATTAAAGCCGATGGAATTCAATGGCATCATCCCGGCGCTTGTGTCCGGTCAGATTGACGGCTCCATTGCGGGCATGAATATTACGGAAGCACGTAAAAAATCCGTGGATTTCTCCGATGGCTATATGAAAGCAAGTAGTGCTATCATCGTCAACAAAAACAACACGTCCATTAAGACTCTCGACGACTTAAAAGGCAAAACCGCGGCCGTTAAGAAAGGCACCTCTGGCGCGCGTATTGCTGAAGGCTTCAAAGACAAATATAACTTGAATATTACCTACTACGATGATTCGCCGAACATGATGCTCGCTGTTGCCAATGGCAATGCCGACTTCCTCATCGAAGACTTATCGGTTATTAACTATCTACTCAAAACGGGTCAGCAGGATAAGTTAAAAGTTGTCATTCCTACCGTAGGTGATGCACCGTATGATGGCTTTGCCGTAAAGAAAGGGGCTAATCAAGATTTACTGGCTAAATTTAACGACGGCTTGAAGAAAATTAAAGCTAACGGCACGTACGATAAGATAGTTAAACAATACATCTAGTTCTGCCACTTTCTACAATTTACTATACCAAAAAGTAATGGATAATCATAACAAATCTAATTGACAATTATCCACTGGCAGAGTATATTATGTATACAGAAAACAGAAGACCGGTAGCAAAGACGCTAATGAAGGATGTTCATTTCACATTCTTCCTAGCGTCTTATTTTTTTGAGAGTAGGCAACCGGCAATTGCAATCATTGTATTGTAGAGGAGGAACTTATTATGTTTGGTAAATGGAAAAAAGTACTAACAGCCGCTATGGTTGGTATTGCCACTGTAGCACTCTTTGCCGGTTGCGGTTCGTCTGGCGATCAGTCATCTTCTAGCGGTGCTCAGCAAGCTAAGAAATACGTTATCGCTTGCGATGCTAAGTATCCGCCGTTCTCCATGGACGTTAACGGTAAATACAAAGGCATCGACGTAGAACTCTTAGATGCTATCGCTAAGGAAGAAGGCTTCCAATACGAATTGAAACCGATGGATTTCAACGGTATCATCCCGGGCTTGGTATCCGGTCAGCTTGACGGCGCTATTGCTGGTATGAGCATCACCGATGAACGTAAAAAATCCGTTGACTTCTCCGATGGCTACATCAAATCCGGTAGCTCCATCATCGTTAACAAAGACAACACCACCATCAAATCTCTTGACGATTTGAAAGGTAAAACGGCTGCCGTTAAGAAAGGCACCACAGGCGCTAAATTCGCTGAAGACAACAAAGACAAATACAATCTCAACATCACCTACTATGATGATTCCCCGAGCATGATGCTTGCAGTTGCTAACGGCAATGCAGACTTCATGGTTGAAGACTTCCCGGTTATCAGCTACTTGATTAAGACTGGTCAGCAGGCTAAATTGAAGATTGCTGTTCCGAGCATCGGCGCTGAACCTAACTATGGCTTTGCAGTTAAGAAAGGTGCTAACCAGGAATTGTTGGCTAAGTTCAACGAAGGCTTGAAGAAAATCAAAGCTAACGGCACTTACGACAAGATTATTAAAGAATACATGTAATCCCTAGCGATTGCTTGTACTCGCGATAATTCGCACTGAATTGCTTACATAATTAACGGTGAAAAGAGAAGGAAGGAAAGCCAATTCATTCCTTCTCTTTTTATTTCACTGAAAGGAGTTTCCACATGGAACATTACTTATCCGTATGGGCCGAATCTTGGTCTAGCCTACTTGCAGGCCTCGAAATCACCATGGTCATGGCGGTTTGCTCGTTGGTCTTTGCCTTCTTCTTAGGCATTGTACTCGCCGTTGTTGGCTTGTCCAAATTCTGGCTGTGCCGTGCTATTTACAACATCTACTTGTACATCGTTCGTGGCGTGCCGGTTATGATCTTCGCCTTGTTCTTATTCTTCGGTGTTGGCGCGCTGCTACAGATTAAATTCAATCCGCTGCTAGCGGCGATTATTACGTTGACTATTAACGCCAGTGCGTACCTCGCTGAAATCTTCCGCGGTGGTATTGAAGCTGTAGACAAAGGCCAGGTGGAAGCGGCCCGTAGCTTGGGGCTTGGTTATTTCAAAACGCTCCGCAAGGTTGTGTTGCCGCAGGCTATTAAAATCATGATCCCGCCAATCATCAACCAGTTCATCACGACGTTGAAGGATACGTCCATTTTGTCCGTTATCAGCGTTCGCGAATTGACTATGAATTCGCAGATTATCATCGCTAAAACGTACATGCCGTTTGAAGTGTATACGTTGGCAGCGCTCATGTATTTGGTAGTTATCATCGCCTTGACGTTGGTAGCTAAGTACATCGAAAGGAGATTGCACCATGATCATTGAGGTCAAAAATCTGATTAAATCCTTCGGTAGCAACACCGTTTTAAAAGATATTTCCTTTAATGTTGAAGAAGGCGAAGTGGTGTGCATCATCGGCCCGTCCGGTTCTGGTAAGAGTACCCTCCTCCGCTGCCTCAACCGCTTGGAAGAAGCGCAAGGCGGCACGATTAGCATCTTCGGCGAAGACATTTTGCACACGAAGAACCTCAACAAGTTCCGTGAACGCATCGGCATGGTGTTCCAGATGTTCAACCTCTTCCCGAACTACACGGTTATGGAAAACATCACCTTGGCGCCGTTAGAGCTTGGTAAAATGAACCGCACCGATGCAGAAGCTAAGGGCATGAAGCTCCTGGAAATGGTAGGCCTCGCCGATAAGCGCGATGTGTATCCGGCAACCCTCTCCGGCGGTCAGAAACAGCGTATCGCCATCGCTCGCGCCCTTGAAATGAGCCCTGAAATCATGCTTTTCGACGAACCAACCAGTGCCCTTGACCCGGAAATGGTTGGCGAAGTTTTGGGCGTTATGAAAGAACTGGCGCAAGAAGGCATGACCATGGTTATCGTAACGCACGAAATGGGCTTCGCTCGCGAAGTGGCGGACCGCGTTATCTTCATGGGCGACGGCTACATCATCGAAGAAGGCAAACCGAAAGACATCTTCGAAAACCCGAAACAAGAACGTACGCGCAAATTCTTGAACAGCGTGTTGCATCCAATTTGATAGACAATTCCTCCTCTGTAGGCAGGCACCGCACGGTGCCTGTTTTTTGTTGTATCACTGAATGTTGTATCGATAATCATTACAATTATAAATTTTTATGATAAATTCACTTATTTCAAATAGAATTTTCGATATAGTCATAGTACAATAGATTCAAGAAGGGATGGTGAATCACCATGACAACTGAAACGACTACTGACGGCACGATTTATGTGCCTTATGAAGAACGAACTGGCGCTGAATCGAAGGTTTATTTCACCCGCGACTTGTCGCCGGCAGGCTTGAGCAAGATTTATGCACGCATCGCGTCCGCTTTGACGGGCAAGACCGCTGTAAAATTACACACCGGCGAAAAGCACGGCCCGAATATTATCCCTGCTTCTTGGGTTAAGGAGTTCTTGGCAACGTCGTTGCCGGACGGCCGCATCATCGAAACGAACACCTATTACGCCGGCGATCGTTACACGACGGAACAGCACCGAGAAACGTTGAAGGTTAACGGCTGGGACTTCCAGGACGTAGATATCATCGACGACGCCGGTACCGCTTTATTGCCTGTAAAAGGCGGCAAATGGTTCAAGGAAATGTCTGTAGGTAAGAATCTCTTAGACTACGATTCCTTGCTCGTTTTAACGCATTTTAAAGGCCATACGCAGGGTGGCTTCGGCGGCTCGGCAAAGAATATTGGCATTGGCTGCGCTGACGGCCGCATCGGCAAGAAATGGATTCATACCCGTGAAGGTTCCGACTTCCAGTGGAGCATCGACAAGGAAGAAATTATGGAACGCATTACGGAATCCGCTAAGTCCGTTGTGGACCATTTTGCGCCGCATATTGCGTTTATCAACGTTATGCGCAACATGTCTGTGTCCTGCGACTGCGAAGGCGTAAACGCTATGCCGGTTGTAACGCCGAATGTTGGTATTGTAGCGTCCTTGGATATGCTCGCTGTGGATCAGGCGTCGGTTGACCTCGTCTATGCCATGAAAGAAGATGACCGCAAAGCGTTGGTAGAAAGAATTGAGTCGAGACATGGGTTACGGCAGCTGGGGCATATGAAGGAAATGGGAGTGGGCAATAATAAATATGAGCTCATTGATATCGATAACGGCGACGCTGTTATCTCGGTAGCGACGGCGGTTAAAGACGTCGTACCGTTCCAAGGTTAGTGCCTCTGTGATGTAGCATTCGGCTATGTACGTTGCTGTGATGGCGCTATCTTCACACAAGAACGATTAGTCGGCATGCTCGTCGGCTAGCGTTCTAGGTGTTGGCCATGTGAAATTTTTAGATTGCACAACATTATACAGAGCATCGGCAACGTAGCTTCTCGACTGTCGCTTACGCAAGGTCTTCGAAGTCTACGTCGCCGATGCTCTTTTACATTGTCAGTTTGTCAGTGCCTCAAAAAATTTCACATGGCTTCTCCCCCTTCGCTTCTTAGCCTGTTCGAGCATGCCTCATCATCGTGCCTAGGCGAATGGTAGCGCCATCAACGAGCGTCCTCCCATTGCCTAGTTGCTACATTGCAGAGGCGTAACGCTTTGGTCTCGGCACTTCCGCTTTAACCGGCGGCGTTACCATTGGATAGCAGCGTTACGCCGTTGTCGATGCAATGAGCTCGTATTTTTTACTGGATGAGGGGGAAAAGCCTGAACATAGTGCCTTGGTTCTCTGGTCAAACAGGCTGTCATCATTGTGCCTTAGTACATACGGTGTTCCACCGTTCTAGTCGTTCGCAAGCTCACTCCGCGAACGGCGTAGCGATGGTTACGCCGCATTAGTGCCTTTGGCTTCTTGAACAGGAAAAGCCTGAACATTGCGGCTTAGTGCACGAGTTGCCGTCCTAGTCGCTCGCTTACTCGCTCCGCGGACGACGGTTAATAGCGGCTTAGTACGTGTGTTACAGCCCTAGTCGCTCGTTGCCTCGCTCCGCGGGCTGTTCTGACATCAGTTTCTTGGTACGGGAGGCGCGGTCTTAGTCGCTCACAGGTTCGCTCCGCAGACCGCCATGTTTAATAGTTTACAACTTTATCTTGCGAAAAGAAGCATGATTGTCAAAATTGCAAAAATCTGCCGAACAAGTATATATAGACCTCCGGACTTCAGCCAACTCAGCCCCACAACCTATTCAGCCGCTCAATCAATTCTGCACTCCAACTAGTACACCTCTGCCAATTCTTCGACCTTGTCACCCTTTCGCAAACGCAAAGACGCCATCGCAGCAAAGAAGGGGGCAGCCGCGATGGCGTCTTTCATAAAGAGAGTTCTGTTTGTTTTCGTGTAATTTTAGAGAGGATTAGTTGTTATCATAGAAGTGTATTGTGTTACATGAAGCACTAGCACGCAAGCAGTATGCTAAGCGCTGGTACGGCAGTTTATTTCACCGTAATCAAAAGCGAGAAAAACATATTAGGCTTTCAATTTTTCGTCAACTAAGGTGAGTACTTCGTCGAGTTTGGCCATTTCTTCGCGAAGTTGTTCTTCGGTGATGATGAGCGGCGGCGCAACGAGTACCATGTTTTCATGGGAGTAGGTCATGAATTTGCGTTTTTTGAGTTCGCCCACAACGGAGGGCATTTCGCCGTCCGGGTCTTTGCCGTAGGGAACAAGCGGTTCTTTGGTTGCTTTGTCTTTTACGAGTTCAACGGCGGAGAAGAGGCCGATGTAGCGAACGTCACCAACGCAGGCGTGTTTTGCTTTGAGGTCTTCCAAAAGTTCGCCCAGGACTTTGCCTACTTTGTTAACGTTTTCCAAGATGTTGTATTTGGCGTAGGCTTCTACGCAGGCGAGACCGGCTGCGCAGGAGAGCGGATGGCCGCTGTAGGTCAGGCCGCAGGAGAGGAAGTTGTCTTCGAAGTGTTCTGCGATTTTGGTGGCAACAGCAACGCCGCCGAGCTGGGTGTAGCCGCAGGTAACGCCTTTGGCGAAGGATACGAGGTCCGGTTTAACGTCCCAGTTCTGGAAGGCAAACATTTTGCCGGTACGGCCAAAACCGGCCATTACTTCGTCGCAGATCATGACGATGCCGAATTCGTCGCAGATTTCACGAACGCCTTGCAAATAGCCATCCGGCGGAATGATGACGCCGTTGGAGCCAGTGATGGTTTCCATTACGATGGCGGCCACTTCTTCCGGATTTTCGTAGATAATCTGTTCACGCAATTTGGTGAGGTAGAATTTAGTTGCTTCGGCTTCGGACGCGAAGGTTACGGCTTCACGATAGATGTACGGGTCGAAGAATTTTACGAAGCCCGGAATGCCCGGTTCCAACGGATAACGACGCGGTTCACCAGTCAGGTTACCGGCACCGAAGGAGGAACCATGGTAGCTACGATAGCGGCTGAAGATTTTTTTACGGCCCGTGTACAAACGCGCAATTTTAATGGCGTTTTCGTTGGCGTCAGCGCCGGCATTGGTGAAGAAGATTTTGCCGAAGTTGTCCGGCAAGAGGCTTACCAATTTTTCAGCGAGCAACGCACGCGGTTCCGAGGCGATAGCCGGCGAGATGAAGCAGTATTTTTCTGCTTGTTCTTTAATGGCATCCACGATGTCTTGGCAGCCGAAGCCCAAGTTCAAGTTAACGAGCTGTGACGACATATCCGTGTAACGGTTGCCTTCTTTGTCGTAGTAGTAAATACCTTCCGCATGATCGATGACAATCGGGTTTCTATTTTTCTGTTTAGACCAGGTAGTGAGTGTATATTTACGAGTTTTTTCTTTGATTTCTTCAGAAGTATACATTGAAATGCCTCCCATCCCATAAATGACAATAGCTGCCAGATCAGACTCTTTATACAGTCTGAAATGACAGCCTCATCGCTTCCAACATTTTTTGTTTTCTTTACTGACTTAACTATACTTCAAATGTCGGTTTGGGTCTATGGATAAACAGACAAAACGAACCCGTTATTTTTTTGCATATGCACAAACGTCCATGACAAACCTCATCGACGGTTGGCGAAATTTACTTTTCGTTATCTACCAATTGTAAATAGAGGCAAATCTTGAAGGCAATTCTGAAATCAAGGCGCGATTCCGCTTCGGCCATGCTGCGGTTGGTGATTTCTTCAATGCGTTTTAAGCGGTACGCCAAGGTATTTCTATGGATAAATAAACGCTTGCAGGTGGCGACGATGTCTTCGTTTTCTTCTAGGAAGATGCGCAGTGTTTCCAGGAATTCCGAGTTATTCTTCTTGTCGTACTCGCGAATGGGTCCCAACACTTCTTCTTCGTATTGGCGCAGTCCCGACGAATCTTTCATGTCTGCAAATAACCGGAAGACTCCCATTTTCTCATAAGCAACGAAGTGGTTTTCGTCAAAGAGGTTCCGTGCTTCGGCCATATGACACGCAAAGCATGCTTCTTGGTAGCTTTTTCGTAAATCGGCTATATTGGTGTATGTGCGCCCTAAACCAAAGTAGGAATCCAGTTCAAAGTCTTCAAATAACCGCGTCTTAATGACCCGCACCAAGTCAACGGCGTTGATGGCTGTAGAAAGGATAAGGATTAATTCATTACCGTTCCATAAATAGAGCACCGGATCACCAACGGCGCGCAGCATGCGTTCAACCGCCGTGTCGATGGCCTGGGACTGCGGCACGTGTTCCGCCTGATTGAGCGCCAATTGCGGAATAATCACAGACAGCACGCGTTTTTCTTTAGGCAGTCCCTGACTGTACAATAAATTCGCATCAATGCTGAGGGGGCCGTTTATTTCAGAGAATAAAATCTTCTTGATAAGGTCGCCGGCGTTCTTCTCTTCGGCGCGTTCCTTCACAATCCACTGGCCCAATTCCTGGGTTACGCGGCCCAGCTTGACGCTCCAGGGCAGGTCGAAAATGGGCATATCCAGGCTATCCGCCGCCTCAATGACCCGTTCAGAAATGGTATTAATATACTTGCCCGTGTTTATAACGATGCCCGCCGCACGACGGTCCGCCGCCTCATGAACCATGCGAATCAGCTGTTCTTCGTCGTCGCCGATGGAGATGCCCGTCAAAAAGACTAATTCACCGGCCTGCAGAAAGCGCACTTCGCTGACCGCTTCCACCGAATGAAACCAATGAATCGTGTGCCCCAGCCCCTTCTTGCCGGCCCTGAGAGCAACGCCGTTTGCTGATTTCAGAGACAAAAAATCGTTACATGTTACCGCCATACTACACCTCCAGCGTACTAAAGTCTATTTATATTTTACCATATTTGGCCGTCCTTTTTATGCATTTTCACAAAAAGAGATTCAACCTGTTGTGCAGGTAAATATAAACGTGCAATACCAATTGACACCAGGCCGTCGACCTTCTAGACTATGGGTTATAAGCAAATTTATACACTATCTTACTACTCAAAAATAACTCAAAAGGAGTGAATCCTATGCAATCTTTACTTTGGAATATGCCGACGCAGGTGTTTTTCTCGGATAATTGCTTGGCTGAGCACGCTGACGTGTTCAAGCTCGGCAAGAAGGCGTTGATTGTCACCGGCCATAATTCTTCTAAAATAAACGGCTCGCTCGCCGATGTGGAGGCGGCTCTCGCCAAGAATTCGATTCCCTACGCGGTTTTCGACAAGGTACCGGGCAATCCGGATATCGCCATTTGCTACGAAGGCGCTGAAGTGGCGCGCAAGGAACAGGCGGATTTCATCGTCGCTATCGGCGGCGGTTCGCCTATGGACGCCGGCAAAGCCATTGCCCTTCTCGCCGTCAATGACACGCCGGAAGACAAGTTATTCGCCGGCGAATGGAAGTCGGTGTTGCCGGTAATTTGTATTCCGACCACGGCCGGCACGGGCAGTGAAGTAACGCAGTACTCCATTTTGTCTGACGACAAAGCGCAGACTAAGCGTGCTATCGCTTCACCGCTTATCTTCCCGAAGATCGCATTGCTCGATTCCAAATACCAATTGGCCTTGCCGCGCGCCACGACGGTGAACACGGCGCTGGATGCGTTGTCTCACAATGTAGAAAGCATGCTGTCTATCCGCAGCACGCCCCTTTCGTCCGCTGTAGCCAAAAGCGGTGTTGAAGCGTTCCGCAAGAGCCTCAAGGCCCTCACCGACGACGCCTTAACCGCTGACGACCGCGCAAATCTTATCTACGCGTCCACCACCGGCGGTATCGCCATCGCGCAAACCACCACCAACATCGTGCACGCGCTGGGCTACTCATTGACCTACTTCCGCCACATCGACCACGGCCGCGCCAACGCCTTAACCCTCGGCGCTTACCTGACCTACATGAATGAACATGTACCGGACAAGGTTGCCGAAGTCTTGGCCGCTTTGAAACTGAAATCAACGGATGAATTCAAAGCGATGATCGATACACTGTTGGGGGAAAAAGAAAAGTTTACTGAAGAAGAGCTGAAAGGGTATGTAGAATTTGCGGCAAGTAGCGCGAATAGTCGCAGCGCCTTAGTGCTGCCCGATAAGGCGCAGTTGCTGGCGCTGTATAAACAGAGCTTGCTGTAGGCGTTCGACGATGCTAACATCCTACAAGAACGGCTGGGTCGGCATGCTCACAGCCTAATCGTCTTGCATTGCTAATGTTAAAAATTAAATAGGCGTTCATCAACGCTAAAAGCCCTCCATCACGGATTCTCGACTGTCTCTTCGAAATGTCTTCGAATTCCGTGATGGAGGGCTTTTTATACGTTTAGCTCTAAACTTTCACCTCATAATTTTTAACATTAGCTACTGGCTTTCCTTCTTAGCCTGTTAGAGCATGCCTTGTCAACCTACCTAGTAGGATGGGTAGCATCGTCGGATGCCGTTACAGCGGCGCGGCTGTTTATCTCAGCGCGCAGCAGCGGCTTAGGGGGAGAGAAAAAGCTTCAATGTACGGCTTGGTCCGTTGGGCAATGCTAACAGGCTACAAAAGTGTTAGTTGTTATGTACTTTGCCTAACAATACGCGACTAGATACAAGTGCGAGAACTGTTTCAAGAGCACCAATACCGAAGGAAATCCACATAGCTGGCCATGCGCCGCCATTAAGCAACGTCTGCAGGAATAGTGCCAGCATAGCGAAGTAGAGTATGCTGTTCATGGTGTAGGACAGCGAGTAGTTGGCCAATACTGGGCTTTCAAAGTCCGGATCACAGATGCGGAGCAGGAGAACGCCGGTGAGGAATACGCCGGTGGACATGCCCATTGTGGCGATCATGTGTTCAAACCAGTAGTCTTTGAGCCACCATTTGCAGGTGAACCACAGGAATCCAACGGTGAGAATATAGCCGAGGATGCACATAACGAGAATCGGCACGAGGAAGGTCAAAACGGCCTTGATTGGCATGCTCCCGATAGCCGCCACAACGGCGAATTCGGTAAGGGAGCCGGAGATTTTGCTCTTCACCTTGCTGTCTACCAGATAATCGATGCGGAGCTTGCAAATGGCACCCCACACGAGGAACATGATAACGATGCAGTACGCCCAAATTGAAATATCCTGGAGAACAGGAATTTTATTTCCCTTCAAAAAATTCAAAAGCGCATACGCCATGGCGCACACAGCCAGAATAATCGCCGTATGGAACGCGTACGCGTCAACGGACGACGAAAGCGTCGTTTCACGGCCCATACTCGGCTGCTTCGCCGGGTCCTTTTCGTAGCCCACCTTGAAACTGTGCGGAATGTCGCTCGGCTTCTTCAGGAGCGCCGTCTGCCCGCGCCGCGCCGCGATGTTAATCAAAATCATGCCGATAATAATGCCGCCAACGAGGCCGAACGTCGCCGTCGTAACCGCCACGCCCTGCGCCACCTGCCAATACGGCAAATTCATAGCCTGCAACATATTCCCCAGCAAGCCCGCCGTGCCGTGGCCGCCCACGTACCCGAGCCCCAACTCCCAGCCGAACGTCGGGTAAAAATCGTAACTCCCGCTGAACCCAATCTGCGTCAAGAACCCTAACGTGAACTGGAACATCGCTATCGCCGCTGAAATAAACGCCAGCGGCAATATGTTTTTAATCGTGCCCGCGCTACCCGAAATCTTCAAACCAAGCGGCACCGACGCCACCACCGGCACAATCAAAATCCCCGGAACCAGCGCATACAACGTGAGCCAATCCTTCGGAATCGGCAACAACCCAGTCCCAATGGGCCCCAGCACAAGTAAAATAAACCCACCAATAACCGACGCCGGAATAAACGTCCTCTGCAAAAAGCCAACCTTCGCCCGGATATACGTACCAAGCAACAAAAACATACTCAATACGCCCAAGGCATACAACATATCGGCCAACACCTTAGAAGACATAAAAACACCTCCTCAAACCTAAAACCCAAACAAAACCCTTATTCAAACACCTTCTTAATTCATTTTCTATTATACAAAAATATTGTATTAAATTCCATAAACCATCCATATAGAAAAGACATATTTAACAAATCGCTATAAAATTTGCCTCCGCAGGCGCGGTGGCGAAGCCACCTAGACTGCGGAATGCTAACGTGCAAGGAATAATGTCCGTCCATGGCCCAACTAGAATCTCTAAATTCACCTTCCCCCCAGCGATGTAGAGGCGTAAACTTGGGGCGCTATGTCCGCGCAGGGCCAAAGTAATGTCTCAACATAAGATCTCCCCGCCGAATTTTTGATGACCAGCCTCAAGAACACACCTTTATAGCCGCGTTTTCGCATGAAAAGTCAATCACTCTGCGGGCGACGTACTAGGCAGGATACGGCGCTGCTACCTATTGTGCGAGGCAGTTTGACGAGGCCTGCTCGTACAGGCTTAAGGAGATATGCTGTAGCTACTGTTAAAATTTTTGTGGCACGAAACTCACTCCAAAGTAGGAAGAGCCTCGGTGACGTAGACTTCGATGACCTTGCGTTAGCGACAGTCGAGAAGCTACGTCACCGAGGCTCGCTCTTACTTGAGTGCTACCTAAAATTTTAATAGTAGCAAAGCCAAAACTTACCCCGACGAGCAGTCCGGCCAAACCGTTCTTGTATAATATTAGCGGCGCCGAACCGCCCATACGCGCCCATCGGAGGATTTACTTGAAATCGAAAACGCACTATAATAGAGTTATTGAGACTGGCCATCAAAAAGGAGGCGTATCTTATGTTTAACATCACAGAGGCCATCGCGGCCATTGTGCCTCGAGTTATAGCGCACTACGAGCACCTACATCGCCACCCCGAGCCTTCTTTTGAGGAGTTCGAGACGACGAAGTATATCATAAACGAATTAGAATCTATCGGCGGCTTCAAGCTGACGCAACTTACTAAAACCGGCGTTATTGCCGATATTGACGGCGGCAAGCCTGGCAAGACGGTAGCGCTTCGCGCCGATATCGACTGCTTGCGCATGGACGAGTTAAATAAAGGGCCCTTAGTATCCGAAAATCCGGGCCTCATGCACGGCTGTGGTCATGATGCCCACACTGCCATGCTACTGGGCGTAGCGGCCGTTATTAGCAAATACAAAGACGAACTGCCGGGGCACTATCGCCTGTTATTTCAGCCGGCAGAAGAAACGCCGCCAGGCGGTGCCATTGAGTATGTACATGCCCATGCGCTGGACGGCGTAGATTACATCTTGGGCCAGCATGTCATGCCTACGGTGCCGACCGGCCAAATTGGGCTGTTACCGGGCGCTATGATGGCGTCGTCGGACCGCTTCAAGGTTATCATCAAGGGTAGCGGCGGTCACGCGTCACAGCCGCACATGACCATCGACCCTATTGCTATCGGCGCTGAGATTATTACCAATTTGCAGCACATCGTGTCCCGCGAAACAGACCCGTTGGACCAGCTCGTTGTGAGCGTCACCCAGTTCCACGGCGGCAGCACGTTCAATGTGATTCCTAGTGAAGCCATGCTGACCGGATCCGTGCGCAGCTTCAGTGAAAAAATGCGCAAACACGCGTCCGAACGCATTCAAGAAGTTATCAACGCGGTGGCTCATTTGCATCGCGCAGAGGTTGAAATCACCTATACCTACGGCTACGACGCGACGATTAACAATCCTGATGTGGCAAAGAAACTGCGGAAGGTTATACTGGACCGCTACGGCGAAGGTACCATTCCGGATTTAACGCCGTTGATGGGCGCCGAAGACTTCTCGCGATACCTAAAAGTCGTACCGGGTGCGTTTTACTTCCTCGGCGTTGGCAACAAAGCCAAAGGCTACACCTATCCCATCCACCATGGCTGCTTCCACGTCGATACCGACGCATTGCCTATAGGCATGGAAGTCATGCTCCGCGGCGGCATTGAGTTGGCCGGCGAACGGTAGGAACGAATACGTTTCTGGGGATACAGGGAAACAAGCATAATTATCAGAAATACAAAAACTCGTGAACCAAGAGTATACACTCTCGATTCACGAGTTTTATTTTTAATATTAGGTTTTCGTGCCTAGCAGGCCTTTCATTTCAGAGGAAATGGATTAGGACTGCGCCGCTTCGCGTTTATGACGCAAGGCAGGCACGAGGTTGAAGGCTACTTGGTAGATGATGTAGCCAAGGGCGATGGCCACAGCGCCGCCAATCATCGGTGCTTCGCCGGCCGCATAGATTGCGTAGCAGGAGTAGATGATGGCAAACACGCTCAATACGTAGATGTTGCGACGGTTGCCTTTCGTAGCGCCTTCTTGCTTGAGCAAGGTGTGCACGGAGAGGCAGCACAGGATGTACGGGAACACGTTAGTCACAACAGCGAGGTTAACCAAGTTTTCGAACTGACGGCTCAAGGATTCGTTGGTGGTCATCAAGGCCATCAAGGTCTGAACCGCCAAGATGATGAACATGCCGCGAAGAGGCACGTCTTTTTGCGTCACCTTAGCAAACACGCGCGGGAATAAGCCCACTTCCGCGGAGCTTTTGAACACGCGGGACAAGGTGAACTGCCAGCACAAGGTAGCACCGCAGCAGGAAATAACCATCATGGCCATTACTAAACGGCCGATTGGCTCATTGAACATCTGCGCATACACGAGGCCAAACGGCGCCGTGGAGTTCAACAAATCTGCATTCGGTACAATACCGGCTATAACATTGGTGGAAAGTACATAAATCACCGCCACAGCCAATGTGCCAAAGAAGGTAGCGATAGGCACGTTTTTCTTCGGATTTTCTACGGCGTCCATGTTCGCCGCAGCGGATTCGAATCCGAGGAATGCCCACAAGGTCAATGCAATGGAATCACTGACTGCATCAAAGAACGGCAACTGTTGCACGTTCCAAACTGTTTTGTACATGGCCGGATCAAACCAGAGCCACCCGAAAATACTGATGAAACAAACGGGAATAATGGCGCCCCACACCGTGATGTTACTGATGCGCCCCGTGTTGGCATTACCGCCAAAGTTAAGCACCGCAGCGAGCCACAACAACACGATGGTCGCAAGACTTACTTGGATAGGCGATAAGGTCAGGTTAAACAAAACAGCGGCATATCCTACCGCAGAAATCGCAATTGCTACATTCGCTATAACCAAAGAAATAGCATAGGCATAATTAGCCATGAAATGTCCGGTCCGGCCGAGTGAATACTCTGCATAACCGCCCATACCGCCCGTTTTCCGGGTAAACATACCGCATTGAGCGAAAATATGAGCCAAAATCAAGGAACCTGCAGCCGTAATCAGCCAGGACAAAATTGAAATCGTACCTACCTCAGCTAATTTCGTAGGTAACATAATGATCCCAGCACCCATCATATTGGCGGCAACCATTGTGGTCAACTGGAATACAGACATTTTTTTAGCGGTGGTTTTCATGTATCAATCCCCTTTCTTGTAGTTCTCGTCTACAGACGTTCTGTAGCTCTCGTCTACAACTTAAATTTTTGTAAACCGCTATCGATGTCAGTCCTTGCGGGATGTGCGTGGATGTGACACCGTATTTACTTTTCCGACGACTTATTCTAACACCATTTGCCCGTGAAAAAAAGACTTTTTTTGCGATGAATCCCATCATCACGAACTGGTGACTTTCCAGTGCCGGCGCGGTGTCGTCGCTCATTTCTCAACAGTGTCTCAAAAGTGGCTTATACACTACATTTATGAAAAATACGCCGTGCATAGACGGCGTATTTTTATAAGTTTCCAATTAACAAATCGTGAAATTTCATCGATATATAGAGATATAGCGACTCAGGTATACACTGAGGCCACTATGGGGTTTTATTTGCCCGACTCAGTTGTGGCGATACCAATCTGCTTAGCCCATTTCAAGAGCTGTTCTTCCTGTTCTTTGAGGTGTGCGTGACCTACCTGGCACTGGCGTGCAACGTTTTCAGGCGCAGTACCACTGTAGTTTTTACGTCCTGCTACGCAGGCTTCAATGGTAATGGCATCGAGAATGTCCGCTTCGAAAACCGGTGAAATTTTTTTGAAGTCTTCCACTGTAAGGTCGAGGAGGACACAGCCCTTCTGAATGCAGTGCTGCACCGCTTCACCAACGATAGCGTGCGCTTCGCGGAACGGAACCCCCTTCTTCGCCAAGTAGTCAGCCATATCGGTAGCATTGGAGAAATCGTGAGCCAAGGCTTTGTACATGCGGTCTTTATTAACCGTCATGGTGCGGAGCATCGCTGCCGTAATGGACATAGCGAAGTGCAAGGTATCGATAGCATCGAAAATGCCTTCCTTGTCTTCCTGCATGTCTTTATCGTAGGTCAGCGGCAGGCCCTTCATGGTAGTCAAGAGCCCGAGCAAATGACCATAGATACGGCCTGTTTTGCCACGAACGAGTTCGCATACGTCCGGATTTTTCTTCTGCGGCATAATGCTGGAGCCCGTACAATATGCATCATCTAATTCGATAAAGCCGAATTCAGAACCGGACCACATAATCAGTTCTTCGCTTAAGCGGCTCAAGTGCATCATAACGGACGATGCAAAGTGCAAGAATTCGAGCACATAGTCACGGTCGCTAACAGCGTCCATACTGTTTTCGTAAATGCTGCTGAAGCCCAATAATTCCTGGGTGTAGCTCTGGTCGATAGGATAGGTAGTCCCAGCCAAGGCGCCAGCCCCTAAAGGCATAACGTCTGCATAGGAATATACCAAGCCTAAGCGCTGGAAATCACGACGGAACATGGAGTAGTACGCCATCATGTGGTGCGCGAATAAAATCGGCTGCGCACGCTGCAAATGGGTATACCCCGGCATGATAACGTCGCTGTATTTTTCAGCGGTTTCTACCAAGGCTGCCTGCAGGTCCGATAACTGTTCGCCCATGTGTACAACGGCCTTACGCACGTACATGTGAAGGTCTACGGCACACTGGTCGTTACGGCTACGGCCCGTATGAAGACGGCCGCCGGCTTCGCCAATGGCATCCGTTAAGCGTTTTTCGATGTTCATGTGAATATCTTCAAGCGCTACGGAAAATTCGAAGGTTCCTGCTTCAATTTGTTTTTGAATATCTGTTAAACCGGCTACGATGGCATCACAGTCTGCCTGTGAAATAATGCCCTGTTTCGCCAGCATGGTTGCATGTGCTTTGCTGCCCGCAATATCTTCCGCATACATCCGGGAATCAAAAGCGATAGAGGATGTAAAATCCTCTACCGCCTTTGCCGTCCCTTTGGTAAAACGTCCACCCCAAAGTTTCGCCATTATAAACCTGCCTTTTCTTTCATCAATGCATTAATCTTAAGCGGCAAACCGAAGAGGTTGATGAACCCTTCTGCATCGGCCTGGTTGTATACATCGTCTTCTTCGAAGGTTACGAAGTCATGGTTGTACAAGCTGTACGGCGAAGTAGCACCAGCGCTAATGATGTTGCCTTTGTATAATTTCAACGTAACAGTACCTGTTACCGTTTCCTGCGTTTTGTCTACGAATGCCTGCAATGCTGCGAGAAGCGGCGAGAACCACATGCCATCGTATACGAGTTCAGCGTATTTGTTGGCAATTAATTCTTTGTAGTGGTACGTTGCACGATCCAAGCACAAGTATTCCATTTCACGATGTGCGTACATGATGATAGCTCCACCAGGATTTTCGTATACGCCACGAGATTTCATACCTACCAAACGGTTTTCAACGATATCGACAATACCAACGCCGTTAGCAGCACCGATTTCATTCAAGGTCTGGAGCAATTCGAGCGGCGTGCCCGTTTTGCCGTTAACAGCAACCGGAACGCCTTCTTTGAAGTCGATGGTTACCGTAGTCGGTACGTCCGGAGCCTGTTCCGGAGATTTGGATACCAAGTAAACGTCATCCTTCGGAGCGTTTGCCGGTTCTTCTAAGTCGCCACCTTCATGGGACAAATGCCATACGTTCTGGTCCATGCTGTACGGATGGGATTTCGTAGCTACAACCGGAATGTCGTGTTTAGCAGCGAATTCCATGCAGTCTTCACGAGATTTCAAATCCCATTCACGCCACGGAGCGATGATTTTCGTGTTCGGGGACAAGGCTTTGATAGCCAATTCGAAACGTACTTGGTCGTTACCTTTACCGGTAGCACCATGAGCGATAGCGTCAGCGCCTTCGGCTTTAGCAACTTCAACTAATTTTTTAGCGATGAGCGGTCGAGCAAAGGAAGTACCTAACAAATATTTGCCTTCGTATACGGCACCTGCTTTAACGGTAGGCCAAATGTAGTCAGCTACAAATTCTTCCTGTACGTCCAAGATGTAAGCCTTGGATGCGCCGGATTTGATGGCTTTCTTTTCTACAGCCGCATAATCTTCCGGCTGACCTAAGTTACAGCATACAGCGATTACTTCACAACCATAGTTTTCCTTAAGCCAAGGAATAATAACGGATGTGTCCAACCCGCCGGAATACGCCAATACAACCTTTTTAATTGCTTTCTTGTCTGTTACAATACTCATAACCGTTCACCTCTGCTAAAAAATTTGATCTCGCCGTCGCCGGCGTAAGTTCTCTTAATTACGGATTTCATTATACACAATCGTGAATATTAATGCAAGCTTTTTTGTAAAAAAATACAGGCAAATGTATACAATCGTATAATTGCCTGTATTAATCAACCACATTTCCCATTAATCACAAAGGAAATTCAAAATTCGTCAAACCGTAATAACGGTCGCTTATTACGCCATTAAACAGTTCCTTCGATACCGCCTTACAGCCACTGATCGTACCCAAGAGGAACGCTGCCGCGCGGCATGCATATTCTTCCTTCGGTGGGTAACCAAGTTCCTGTATATACGAAATACGCTGTTCGCGCAAGGACTGCATAACGCAGCGACTCAGCACTTCATTATCCGCCTTTTCATATTCAGTCGTACCAACAGCCGGTAACTCCGCGCTGCCTACAACGGCGACGCGACGACCTACGGCAGCAGCCGCATTACGCACCACCAGCCCTAAGGTATATAAATCCTCATAGCTCAGCTTACCTAAGGTAAGACGCACAATCTGGCACGACTCCAACCCGGCCTGTGCCAAATAATACAGCGGTATTACCGCCGTATGATGCAGCTGATAATCCTTCAGCGATATGGTGGGCATGCTATCTAAGATATTTTCCAAAGGTACGCCGATGCGATTGCCTTGGCGAATCATCGCCTTATTCATCAAATTATCCGTGGCCATGCCAATTTTATACACATTGCCTGCCCCATCCTCCACACTGCCTCTCAGCTGTGCTTGCGGGCTATAACCTACGCCATCCTGCAAGGTAAATTTATACCGACTCATGACGATAATCGTCTGCGGTTTTGCTTCCTTCACCGCTTTCGCGGTACTCACCATGGCTGCTTCTAAGTCGCCGTATTTGGCTTGCTGCGCACTGCTTTTATCAAACACTTCAATCGGCGCAGGCCAAAAGGACGCACTCACTACTTTCCCATCCGCCATTAAAATCCTCCATTATGACGCATACTGCTAGTATATCTATATATTCCTATGTATATATAATGTACCTCCATTGTACTGTTTTTGACCTTAAAAGACAAGAATCGTCAAAAGAAAAAAGTCAATTCTCAATTAAATACATACATTTTATCGCCTAAAGTGTGGTATGATAAGAGCATGAGATTTCTTGTAAAATTACTCATCGCCGTAGTCATAATCGGCGGCGGTCTCTATTGGCTAGCCGGCTATACACCCTGCGGCGATAGTAGCCCTACAACAAAGCCGCAAACCGCGGTTGAACAGAACATTGAATCTTCGGAAGACCAGTTAACGCGAACCCAGCGTATTTATCGTTTCTTCCATTTCCGGGAAGCCGTGCAAACGGCCCTAGATAAACGAGTCCCACCAAATCAGCGCGTAAAAGGAGATGACATCAGCCCTAAGCTAAAAGAAGCGTTGGTGGCGACGGAGGACAAACGATTTTACGAACACGGTGCCATTGACGTCTTCGGTATTTCCCGTGCTTTTTATACAAATGTGATTGCTGGCCACACCGTAGAAGGCGGTAGTACCATAACCCAGCAGTTAGTTAAGAACTTATTCTTGTCGTCGAAACGCATCATGTCCCGTAAGGTGGAAGAAGTGATCCTGGCGTACTTAATGGAATATTATTACACGAAGGACGAAATCTTGACCATGTATTTAAATTCCATTTACTACGGCAATGACCACTACGGCATCAAAGCCGCCGCCAAAGGGTATTTCGACACGACGCCGAAGGATCTCACCTTAGGCCAAGCTGCCATGCTGGCCGGCATGCCGCAGGCCCCGTCCTACTACAATCCGGTAGACAACCTGAAAGCCTCCAAGCAGCGCCAGCGCACCGTTTTGAACCTGATGCAACAGCAAGGCCTCATCAGCAATCACGAAGCCGACAAGGCCTACTACAGCGATTTGCATGTAGTGAATAGTTCTAAATAGCGTAATCGATGTTGAGTAGTAGTTACTAGTGAAATAAACTGCCTCAACACACAAATACCCGCTGAGCTCGCATGGAGCCCAGCGGGTATTTTTATGAGAAGGGGCTAGGAAGGGGGTTCATTTCACAGGGAAACGCTTACTTAGCCAATAACTGCGTTACCATCGCCTCTAGCTTTTCAATCTTCTTGTTCTGTTCGTCAATCATGGCCTGCTGGTTCGCTACCGTCGCCTGCAGCTCTACCACGGTTTTCTGAAGCTGACGCTTATTGACCGGCGTACCGTTGCCAAACTTGAAGGACGCCCCAACGCCAATCATGTTTTCACCACTGCCGAAGGAACCGCTAATGTTCACCATGCTATTTTCATTCGGCCGATAGAACGTGCCTACCGCAAAGGCATTCGCACTACGGTAATTGCCGTAGCCGGCGGAGAAGCTCCACTTGTCATCCGGATCAAAATCCAGCGGATGGAGGCTCGCCATCGCTGCCGCACCGGCGCCAACGCGGTTCACCTTCGTATCCAAGCTATTTATGCGACCGTTCAAGCTATCAACGCGGCCATTCACCGCTTGCTTAACTTCCCACAGCTGGCCGCCGTTTACCGCATCCTTAGAGCCTTCAATGACATCGCCATTCTGCACGTTCGTAATCTTCGTGCCGTTCATATCAATACCGTTATTGTTGATGGTCGGGCCGTTAGTAATCGAAAGGCTATTGGTCGTAACGCTGTCCGCAGTAACCGTCTTCGTAGTCACACTATCAACGGTAATATCTTTACTTAACGTTACTTGAACATCACCGCCCACAACGGACGTGGAAATATTCGTGCCGTCACCTTTAACCCCAATTTTCCCATCATCGCCAACACTGGTCTCATTGCCATCATCAGCGTTCAAAATGGTTTCAATACTCGCTGCACGGCCGCTGGTCGTCGTACTGTCAGAAGTTGTCTCGTCAACCAGTGCCATTCGACCATGAGTGCGATTAGCGCTGCCATCCGTGTACGTTACTTTATCGGAACCAGAATACTCGAAATTCGTGCTAATAGTCCATGAGCCATCACTAGCTTTCGTCAACGTAATACCATCACCGGCTATAAGGTCTACATTGCCGCCACTGCCGGCCGCTACTTTTTTGAGCTGTGCTACGTTAACAGCGTCTGTGTCGTTAATACCGGCCGCTACATTGGTAATGCGGCGCGTGTCAGTACCGGATACCCCGACGGACACAGCACCTAAGGTCGGTCGCCAAATATAGGACTCATCGGTAGAAGCTGCACCGGTCGACTGATCCCAACCGGATTGACCTAATCCCGATTCCGTAGCATTCAAAATAGAGCCGGAACCTAAAGCCACGCCACCATCAGCCATAACCTTCGTGTTGTGGCCTAACAATGTCGTTTCTGCGTTTTCTAGCGTCCACGCCTCATCGGCATTACCGAGTATAACGTTATTAGACTTGCCGCTGGCAATAGTGTAATTATCCCCAAACACCGTGTTGCTCTGCGCATTATCGTCGATGGTATTGTTGCTACCAATAACCTTCGTATTGCTTACGTTGGTCAGCGTATTGTTATAGCCAAGAACAGCATCAAGACTACTAATGGCATCGGCCGTACCTTTAACCGTGTTGTTAACGCCGGTAATCATCGTCAGTGACGTGTAGTCTGCCACGTTGCCGCCACCAAAGGCCATCGTTGCGCCGCCACCTTTAGACGTTTTTACAGCATCACGGAAGGTCTGGCTAACCTCCGCCACATCATCTAGTTTCGTCATATCATACACGCCACTAATCGTTTGAACCGAGTTCGTAATCTCATTGCCGGCACCATACACAAGGGCACCGTTAGCGTTATTTACGCGGTTCGCAATACCAACAATGCTATTGGCTATGCCGGAATACGACTTAGCAAACAAACCTCTTGGTTCTGGTGTGGAAAAGGATTCATTGCTATTCAATGTGCCCACAACAGTAGCACCTAAATTTTCAAGATTTCGTTTATTGAGCCAACCATAACCCTTATTTTGACTACTTTGGATGTTATAATTCCCGAAGGTGGAGGCTAAAAAGCCTTTCGTGAAGCTATTGGTGCCTATCGTCGTCGTTGCCACCGTGAAACCGTATACCCCACTATCACCTTCCGTTGCTAGCTGTGACGAATCAATATTTTCAACGTCACCCATCTTACCTTTGAAGTTATGGCTACCGATCATAATACTGCCACTACGAGCAAGTATAATCGCCAATAGCAATAGCGCCGGCTGCATCATCTGTTTTATTCGTTGGCGAAATAGCCCCTTCCTGACCACCGCGGCCAATAAAGGTATGGGCATGATCACCGATAGCAATATAGGTTTGACTCGTGCCACCATCGGCAATAACCTTCGCATCGTTGCCCTGCGTAATATGCTCTACAGCACCCAACGACGTAGAATACGAACCAACCAGAAGCAAGCTAAGAATCGCTGTCTTAAGTAACTTTTTCGATACATTTTTACAGTTTTTCATAAGTACCCCTCCCGAAACACCTCACAATGCCAGAAACCAATCGGCCCACAACACATTACCTAGTATACTACAGGCTTTGTTATTTAATTATTTGAATTAGTCCTGATTGGTGGTCAAGAATTCTTTTAACTGCTGAACAGCGGCTGCTTCGTCCGGGCCGTCAGCGGTCAATACAACTTCCGTACCTTTAGCAGCGCCTAAGGTAAGAACCGTCAAAATCGATTTTGCGTCAGCTTTCTTTTCGCCTTTAGCAATGGTGATTTTGGATTCAAACTTAGCAGCCAACTGCGTGAACAAGGTAGCCGGTCGTGCATGTAAGCCGGATTCATTGGTAATGATAACGGTTTCCTGTGTCATATACATACCCTCTTTCTGATTAACGCCACAGCCCAGGGACGGTTGCCGTCGTCACCTCGACATCGTTTCTATCTTTTTATATTATAAAAAATTCAACATTATCGCAACCATTTTTGAAAAATTTTACATTGATGTGAAATAACCAGCCTCCGGGGCCCTTCATTTCACAGGTTGCCTTTTACAGTTCGATGCCCTTAGCTTCCAGCACCGATTTCGCATAGTCGCGAATTTCGGCCGCCGTTTCCAAGGTCAGCACGTGAGCTGCCATTTCGCGGCATTCTTCGATGGTTACGGCACGAACGATTTCCTTCACTACCGGAATGGACGAAGCGCTCATACTGAATTCGTCAAGTCCGATACCTAAGAGAATCATCGTAGCTAACGGATCGCCCGCCATTTCGCCGCACATGCCGGTGATTTTACCTTCGCCATGCGATGCGTCGATGGTGTTCTTAATCAAGCGCAATACGGACGGATGAAGCGGCTGGTACAAATTACCAATGCGTTCATTCATGCGGTCAACGGCCAAGGTGTACTGGCACAAGTCGTTGGTGCCAATGCTGAAGAAATCTACGTGTTTCGCGAACAGCTGCGCACTAACGGCTACAGACGGAATTTCCACCATGATGCCGACCGGTACGTTTTCCTTGAACGGCACGTTTTCAGCACGAAGTTCAGCCTTCGCTTCTTCGAGAAGGGCGTTAGCCGCTTTAACTTCTTCGAGGGACGCAATCATGGGATACATGATTTGTACGTCGCCCCAAACACCGGCGCGCAAGATAGCGCGGAGCTGTGTCTTGAACATGTCCGGTTTATCAAGGCAAATGCGGATAGCGCGATAGCCGAGGAACGGATTCAATTCCTTCGGCAACTGCAAGCACTGTAATTCCTTGTCGCCACCAATATCCATAGTGCGGATAATAACCGGTTTGCCTTCGAGGCGTTTCGCAACCTTTTCATATACTTCGTACTGTTCTTCTTCGGTCGGCAATTCGTCATGACCCATGTACAAGAATTCCGTACGGAACAAGCCAATACCTTCAGCGCCTAAATGACACGCATGGCTGGCGTCCTGTGCTTTGCCGATGTTGCCGAATAACAATACTTGATGATTGTCTTTCGTCACCGCCGGTAAGCTGGCAGACTGTTTCAACGCCTGTAAATGAGCGCGATAGGCTTCAGCCGCTTCGCTGCTCTTAGCAAATTCAGCTTCGTCCGGTTCGACGATAACTTCGCCTTCCGTACCCTTTACGATAGCTTTCATGCCGGATTCAACGCCGTCAACGGAGCCAACGCCCATAACGGCCGGAATTTCCAACGTACGCGCCATAATAGCCGCATGGCTCGTAGGACCACCAGCAGTTGTGATGATGCCACGAACTACGTTTTTATCTAATGATGCCGTATCGGACGGCGTCAAGTCTTCTGCTACCAAGATAACCTGGCCCGTCAAATGAGCCAACCCGCGCGGGTTCATGCCCAAGATGTTGCGCAATAAGCGATCGCCAATATCGCGAATATCTGCGCCACGTTCACGCATGTACGGGTCTTCCATCGCCGAGAACATATCAGCGTACATAGCTACAGTCTGTTCCGTCGCTGCCGCTGCGCTTAAGCAATCGCTTTCAATAGCGCCTTGAATGCCGGCCACTAAGGACGGATCCTGTGCGATGAGGATGTGCGCTTCAAAAATAGCCGCTTCCTTTTCGCCCATGGACTCTGCGGCTTTTGATTTCACAGCTTTAAGCTGGTCAATAGTCGCTTCCATCGCGCCTTGCAAACGCGCTACTTCGCCGGCTACGGCGTCGCGTTCAATAGTTCTCGTGTCGATTCGGATATCTTCTTGCTTATAAACATAGACGGTGCCTGTACCGATGCCGCGTGCGCCGGAAATGCCCGTCAATCGAATGGGTGCCATAATGTACCTCCGCTTGCCTACTCTTCTGAAATAATAGTACTCCCTACTACGTCGTTAAATCCCTGTAGTTCGGCATGCTTCCGTTCAACTTACCCTTTGCCAGCTGCTCTCAAGCATGCTCTATTCGTCCCTATCGGGCAATCCCTTTACCCAATATGTTATCGCTAGTACTATGTAGTAACGCGGTTTAGCGCCATCCCTAGCTGAAATTAACCCCTTTCGTCAACCTCAGCCATCATGGCGCTATCGGCGCCACTACCATTGCCTAGCTAATATAACCTATCTTAGTCTTCCCACTCAGTTTCAAAAACCTGAGCAGCCGGGCCGGTCATGAATACCGTACCGTCTTCCGTGTAGTTGATATGCAACGTACCTAAGTACACTTCCACGTCAACTTCGCGGTCCGTTAAGCCTTTTTCATAGGCCATAACCACGCTACCGCAGCAACCGGTACCGCAAGCCAACGTTGCGCCGGCACCACGTTCCCACGTGCGTACCTTCATATGCTTCTTGTCCACCACTTCTACGAAGTTAACATTCGTATTGCGCGGGAACACGGAATGCTTTTCAATCTGCGGGCCCCACGTCGTCAGCGGCACAGCCTCAACATCGGCTACGAACACTTCCGTGTGCGGAACGCCCATCAAAACGGAACTTACATTTAACTTAGTATTGCCACCAATCGTCAACGGATAATCAATAACCTTCGCCGCATCACCCTTCATCGGAATCTGCGCTGCCGGGAAAATCGGCTTACCCATATTAACCGTAACCAGCGTAACCTTGCCGTCTTCAACGGTCAATTCCGGTTCCATAATCCCTGCCAACGTTTCAATGGTGAACTTCGTCTTCTTCACAATGTCGCGTTCGTACACATATTTACTGAAACAACGGATACCGTTGCCACACATTTCCGCTTCGCTACCGTCTGCGTTAATAATGCGCATGCGGATGTCCGCTTTATCGGAAGGCACTACCACAATAATGCCGTCAGCACCGATACCGGTCTGGCGATGACACATACGGATCGCCAAATCGCTGTAATCCTTATTGGCGCCGTCTTTGTCCGTAAAAAACACAAAATCATTACCCAAACCATGCATTTTTGTTACTTTCATGGTATCACCTCGTCTGAAATAAAACCCTGCTCCGCCGTTATACTCAACTTCAAGATAACTTCTTAGGAGCTTCCAACGAATCTATTATCCTACTCACTATGCGCTTCCACTAAAGCGAACCCTACTTTTCGATGTGTTTTATCTTTACATTCTCACATAGCAACCTAAACTTATATGCAAACTACCATAATTATATCATATATTTCCAAATTCGCTCACTTTATTTCAATCATGTAGCACTCAATTTTGTTTTGTCCGCATCAGCGCTGTTTTGTCAGGCAGTATCTTGCCTCGTGGCGCATTTATCATGGCGGCGCGGGCTATCGTTGTGCGTATTTCGGTGAGCCGCTGTGGGCGTAGCGCTCAAAGGGCTAGGTCCTAGGTGCTTTGGATGGCGTTGTTGTGCTGAGTCTGAACGTTCGGCTTGAACATCTAGTGTGCCTTGAGATTAGCGGCTAACATTACACAAGAACGGATAGACGACCTGTCTAGGAGCGCGCTCATCCTAAACTTTGCATTTAGCCTTGTCTAGTCATTACCATTACAATTCCATTAAGCAGAGACCACGTCAGAGCTATTCGCTTCCTTCGGTTCCACCAATGGTCGCTTCACAGCTCTGACGTGGTCTCTTCTGCTTTTCTGCTAATCATAAGCACTAGCCATGACTAGACAAAGGCTAACTCGCAGTCCCTTTATATCTTTGCGCGTTCCTAGACAGGTCTGCGTCATCCTGCTTTTGGCAATAGGTAGCCGCTTAACCGCCAAGGCCGTACTAACTATCACAAGACGAATCGCTTCATCTCAACCAGCAACGATTGCAGCTGTCCAAGCACGCTGGTTTCCACAAGCATCTTTGGGCGCTTACGACCACTAGCTTCCGCCTTCAATACGGCACGAACGATAGCCCGTAACGCGCCCTGATGTTCTGCGCTCATCTAGGCAAGGTACTGCCGCTCTAAAATTAGCGCTTTCGATTACGCCTCAAACAATTTTTGAGCGCTTTCATGATTAAAAAAATTTCGCTTAGTCAAAAAGCATCAACATCGTAGCTTGAGCGTTTTGGGTTTCGGCGGCTAGCATGCCGCAAGATCTGTTCGCTCGGCGCGTTTGCCCTAAAAAGCTTTTCGCTTAGCCGCGTGTAAAATTTCCTCATCGCTTTACTTACGCCAAAGCCTGCCGACACGGATTCTCGACTGTCTCTTCGAAATGTCTTCGAATTCCGTGCCGGCAGGCTTTTTTAACACGCTATCTTAACTAGCGCCAAGAAATTTTTCACATGCGGCTTGTTCTCTTCCTTTTTACTTTCAAACGCGCCTTCTCATACAGCTTCTGGCAATAGGTAGCCGCCGAAAGTCCAAAACTGGCTCAATGTCCACTTTTAAGGTTGCGAATGTCCAGTTTTTATTACCAATGTCCGCTTTTTTGTGATCAATGTCCACTTTTATCTAGTTAAGAAACTTTTCAATATCAGAATTTAGTCTAACGGGCCCTTATACCATTCTTCAATATATCCTAAGTCTCCACCTAAATCTCCTAATAATTCTCCTGAGATTTCACGATAAGCAAGAACTCCTGCTGCAGTAACATTGTGCCAAAACACACCTACAGGTGATTTATCATAATCAAGTTCTTCCAGTTTCTTGGTACTTCCATCTTTGGCAGTATATTCAAAGAACAACTTTTTACTCTGCTTATAATATTTAAAATTAAACCGGCCCATACTATCACTTATTATGTCCGATTCCCAAGGAGCCGTTCGAATACCACAAGAAAATTTACACACATTATCATCATTCGCATACGTAGTGATGCTCTTCATATCTAAATACCACTCCGTCCCCATATGCGCATATAGAGGGCGATATCGTTTGTCATAAGCTAATGCACTGTTGAAATAAGTAAATTCGTGAGAATCTTTATCTTCATATGTAAAATCATTCTTTCTTTCATCCCATTTCAACCAATACTCATGGTGTTTAGCTCCATGATGATATACGGAAATATTCCCATAGTGTAACGTAATACCTTCACCATTACTCGAGCCAACTGGATTGTAATAGTTATCTTTATTAGCATAAACACGCCATTTACCAGTCTTCTTATCCAATCCCATTAAATAACCATATTTATCACTACGTCCATCAACAATATAAAAATACTGGCCATTATCCTTATTCTGAATCTGCGTTACCTTTGCCTGATATTTAAGTTCTGGAGACGGCATAGATAACAATATTGCGTTTTTATTTGACTTATCCTTCACAATAAACTTCGGCGTACCCTCTTTGTCGTTATACGCAATATTTATCTTATGCTTTCCTTCCTTAAAATCATCATCAAGATTACCAGAATAAGGCTCTTCAGTAGTTCCAGGATGAAACGTTCTCGCAGTCGTTGGCACAAATATCGCATCAACCGATGTTACAGCAAATCCAGATAATACACTCCCTATAATCATTGCCGACAAAACAGTTTTCAACTTGCATTTTTTAATTTTCAGATCAGTTAATTTCACTTTCACAACCTCCAACACAATTCAACAACACCAATACACCTAATCCATTTCAAAGATGAAAATATTCGTAATCTTATTATTCTTATCAACTGTAAATTTCATGCCTAAATATTTCCAATGGGCAGAAAAAGTATTATTTCCCACATATTTTAAACCATCACCAAAATACTTCTTAACTGTCCAAATAGATTTCCCAACTGTAAACCCCGAAACCGTTTTTATTCCATTATTGGCACTAGTTTCTATGCCATATGCACGTCCTTTTTGTGAAAATTCAATTGTAAAGCTATCACCATATGTCCATACAGTAGCAATTCCCCAATTACCCGCATGCTGTGTTCTCACTGTTGTTGGGTTGCCGTAAATAGCACGCACATCATCCATGCTAGCTCCTAAACTAATCCCACCTAGATTAATCTCTGCTTGATTAATATCCGGAATGTAATTCGGATCTCTTGCCATTACCGACGAAAACACTAATCCCAACATCATAATTAACAACACCAAAATCCGCTTCATTTAAAAACCTCCTCATACAATAAACAACGAAATACACAATAACACTCTATCTATATACTTTATATACTACTAGAAACCAATATAACCTTCAAGGCTCTAAATCCGCCCTCTCCTCTTTCCCTAAACGGATACGATGAGTCTACCCATCGTACGAGGCAGGTTGACTAGGCATGCTCGTACAGGCTTAAGAATTTAACTCTGTAGCTACTGTTAAAATTTTTGTGACACTAAAGACACGCCAAAGTAAAAAAAAGCCTCGGTGACGTAGACTTCGATGCCCTTGTGTCAGCGACAGTCGAGAAGCTACGTTACCGAGGCTCGCTCTTACTTAAGTGCTATCTAAAATTTTAACAGTAGCAACGCTAAAAACTTAAGCCTACGAGCATGCCGGCCTAACCGTTCTTGTACGATGTTAGCATCATAGTATCCGTTTTATCTCTTCATGAGTATCTCGTACACAGTCTCCCCGTCTAGACTCCATTCTGTGTTTGCTACACGTTCTACTTCTTTAAAGCCAAGCTTTTCATAATGACGAATGGCATCAACCAGAGGTGAAGCCGTCCACAACATCAACTCTTTATAGCCATGAGCTTCAGCTTCATCCAATAACGTCTTCGTCAACGCACGACCAATACCATGCTGGCGATACTCTTTTTCAACTAAAAACAACCGTAACACACCAATATCTGGCGTTTCTCCTTCACATAGCATAATGCATCCTACCGGCTTACTATCAGCAATCGCAATCCATAATACCTCGCCAGCCTTTTGAGGCCGCTGAGCAAACTCCTCAGCTACATGCGCTGCATAATCCCCAAACACATCATTCCAATGATACTCCTCACCATAAATCCGACGATGTGCCTCCATAACATACCGCTCCTCGCCCGGCTTAAACGGTCGGATCTCAAACTCCACTTTCGTTTTATTTTTCGTCTGCGTCATAATTCTCTCTTTCTCTACTATTTCCAAACTTATGATGATACTATTCTCATAGAAATATTATATACCATCCCAATGCTGCCAATCTATCCGCTACATACTTTCACCTCACCATTCAACGCACATACGCCACGGCGACCAAGGTCTAAGCCGTTCAGCGCACTAAGGTGTAGCGACTTTGACCAACGGACAAAGCCGGCGTTGACGGTGCTACCCATCGTACTAGGCAGTTTGACTAGGCATGCTCGTACAGGCTTAAGGATTTAATGCTGTAGCTACTGTTAAAAATTAGGAGGCGCTAATACAGAGCCAAACGTAAAAAAAGCCATCCGTTACGGAATTCGAAGACATTTCGAAGAGACAGTCGAGAATCCGTGACGGATGGCTTTTGACGTTGTGATACGCCTATTAATTTTTAACAGTAGCAATGCCAGAAGCTTAAACTTCCGAGCATGCCGGCCAAACGGTTCTTGTACGATGTTAGCCTCATCGAGCCAATTTATCGCTTCATGAGTATCTCGTACACAATCTCCCCGTCTAGACTCCAGTCTGTATTCGCTACGCGTTCTACTTCTTTAAAACCAAGCTTTTCATAATGACGAATGGCATCAACCAGAGGTGAAGCCGTCCACAGCATCAACTCTTTATAGCCATGAGCTTCGGCTTCATCCAGTAACGTTTTTGTCAACGCACGACCAATACCATGCTGGCGATACTCTTTTTCAACTAAAAACAACCGTAACACACCAATATCTGGCGTTTCTCCTTCACATAGCATAATGCATCCTACCGGCTTACTATCAGCAATCGCAATCCATAATACCTCGCCAGCCTTTTGAGGCCGCTGAGCAAACTCCTCAGCTACATGCGCTGCATAATCCCCAAACACATCATTCCAATGATACTCCTCACGATAAATCCGACGATGTGCCTCCATAACATACTGCTCCTCACCCGGCTTAAACGGTCGGATCTCAAACGCCACCTTAGGCGTAACCTTCTGCTCTGTCATACCAAACTCTCTCTTTCTCTGATATTCCCAACCACATAATTGTACTATTCTCATGGAAATATTATATACCATCCCAACACGACCAATCCACTGCGGAAGCCTCCCAAGCGTCAACGGCCGAGCCCCCATTACACGATCATACTCATAGGCGCAAGGTCACACTCCCGCCTTGCGACGCTGGTCATTCCTCGTCGTAAAATGCAGTAAAGGTGCTTTCTTTGGGGCTACCCATCGTACTAGGCAGGTTGACTAGGCATGCTCGTACAGGTTTAAGGATTTAACGCTGTAGCTACTGTTAAAAATTAGGAGGCGCTAATACAGAGCCAAACGCAAAAAAGCCATCCGTTACGGAATTCGAAAACATTTCGAAGAGACAGTCGAGAATCCGTGACGGATGGCTTTTGGCGTTGTTGTACGCCTATTAATTTTTAACAGTAGCGATAGTAAAACTTGAACCTCCGAGCATGCCGGCCTAACGATTCTTGTACGATATTAGCGCCGTCAACATGGCGAGAACGTTGCCCCAAATCGCTCATTCCTCCAAAGCCGAACGCTCAGACCTTCTCCCGTCGCCCTAATGCTAACAGTAGCGCCGAAGCCCTTAAGCGCCGACGGCCGAGCACCTATTACACGATTATACTCATAGGCGCCAGGTCACACATCCGCCTTACGACACTGGTCATTCCTCGTCGTAAAATGCAGTAAAGGTGTTTTCTTTGGGGCTACCCATCGTACTAGGCAGTTTGACCAGGCATGCTCGTACAGGCTTAAGGATTTAACGCTGTAGCTACTGTTAAAATTTTTGGTGCACTAAAACACACTTCAAAGTGAAAAGAGCCTCGGTGACGTAGACTTCGATGACCTTTCGTGAGAAACAGTCGAGAAGCTACGTTACCGAGGCTCGCTCTTACTTAAGTGCAATCTAAAATTTTAACAGTAGCAATACCCAGAACTTAAACCTCCGAGCAGGCCGGCCTAACCGTTCTTGTACAATATTAGCCCCAAAGTAACACCAATTGCATTACGACGAGGTAAGACCAAGAAGTAAAGCGGAGTGTGACCAGCGCCTATCCGAGTATGTCGTTAATGGAATCGGCCGTGCGCTTAACGGCTTCCGCTAATGTTTCATTAGATATATTCAATGCCGGATTAAAGTACAGCACGTTCCCCAGCGGTCTTAACAGCAGACCGCGTTTGAGTGCTTTTTGGTAGATCTGGTAGCCCATGCGAAGTTTGCCGTCGAAGCCTTTTTTGGTTGCTTTATCTTCTACGAGTTCGATGGCGTTAATGAGCCCCATGTGTCTTATTTCACCAACATTCTTGTGGTTGCCGAGGGTATCCTGCAAGAGGCCATGGAGGTATTCAGCCTTCGGGCCTGTTTCGGCGAGAACGCCATCATTGTAGAGGATGTCGAGAACGGCGAGCGCCGCAGAGCAGCCTAAGGGGTTGCCGCTATAGGTGTGGCTATGCATGAAGGCCTTGAATTCGCCGTAGTCCGCATAGAAGGCGTCGTACACCGCATCGGTTACGATAGTCATGGACATAGGCATGTAACCGCCGGTGAGGCCTTTGGAGATGGTCATAATATCCGGGCTTACGTTAGTGTGGTCGAAGGCAAAGAGCTTGCCCGTGCGGCCGAAACCAGTAGCGATTTCATCGGCAATGAGGAGTACACCGTATTCATCGCAAAGAGCGCGTAATTTTTCAAGGTACAGCGGCGGATAGATACGCATACCGGCGCAGCCCTGAATCAAAGGTTCTACGATAACAGCAGCGAGCTCGTGACCGTGCTTAGCGAAGTCTTGTTCAGCTTTTTCAAAGCATTCGCACTGACAGGTTTCGCGGGTCTTGTTGTACGGGCAGCGGTAACAATCCGGTGCTTCGGTATGAACCGTTTCCATAAGCATGGGCTTGTAAATTTTAGCGAACAAATCCATGCTACCAACGGACAAGGCACCGATGGTTTCACCATGGTAACCTTCGCTTAAGCACATGAATTTCTGTTTTTCCGGATGACCGGTCTGATACTGGTACTGGAACGCCATTTTCAGCGCACATTCAACGGCACCGGAGCCATTGTCGCTGAAATGGAACTTCGTGAGCCCCTTCGGCACTAAGGTGCTGAGCCATTTAGCCAAGCGGACAGCCGGCTTGTGGCTTAAATTAGCGAAAATAACATGTTCCAACGAATCGAGCTGATTCTTAATAGCCGCGTTAATCTTCGGATTGCAGTGGCCCAACAAATTACACCACCAGGAACCGATAATATCGATGTATTCCTTGCCATCCGCATCATAAATATACGAACCTTGACCACGATCAATAACGATTGGCTTTAACGTTTCGTAATCCTTCATTTGGGAGCACGGATGCCAAATATAATCCAAATCCTGTTCAATCCACTGTGCCTGATTCATATGGTCATTGCCAAATAACTGGCGGTCCAACGCGGCCGTATCAAAGCCCTTTACTTCCGCATCGCGTGCCTTCGTATCCAAACCCTTGTTTGTGCTGTCGCTCATTTCACAAGTCTCCTTATAAAACCTATACCCTTACCTCTTAGTAGCTACAGACGCTAGTAAGCGCCGTAGGCGAAATGCCGTTAACAAAGCCTTAGCGCCTTTCTTAACGTCTTGTGCTTGCTCTTACGCCTTCAATTCGTCATACAAGCCGGCCAACACGTCCGGTTTAATGTCCAGTTCCGTGTCGCCTTCGCGGACAACGCCGAGAACGGGCACCTTCGTAATAGCTTCGATCATAGCGATATTATCTTCTTCCATAGTGCCGCCCACGTAGTTATTGAGGATAATGCCCTTCACCGGAATGTTGCGATGACGCAAGTATTCAACAGTGAGGACCACGCTATTAATAGTGCCAAGACCGGCGTGGCCAATGATGATGGTCGGCAAATGAAGCCACTGGATGATGTCTTCCAAGAAGTAGTGCGCCTTGTCATCATAGCGAATGGGGCACATGATGCCGCCGCTACCTTCCATGGTGACGAATTCGTGATTGGCAGCCACGCCGTTGAAGCCGGCAATGACCACGTCCTTTTCCACCGGATTGCCTTCTAACTGGGACGCCAAGTGCGGCGAAACCGCCGTTTTATATAAGTAGGATAATAATTCTTCGTCAGTCTGCTTAAGGCCGGCAATCTTGCGCACGTAGCCGGCGTCGCTTTCCGTTACGTTTTCGGCGCCGCTAATGGCTGCCTTGTAGTAGCCAATGTTGTACCCTGCGTCGTGAAGCTTCTTTACCAACAAAGCCGTAACATAGGTTTTACCTACGTCCGTGCCCGTACCTGTTACAAATAATCCTTTACTCATCCCTAAAACCTCCGTCCTCTATGCGCAATGAGCCAATCACGATGCCGCGAGCGATTTTGAGCGAATCGCACACATTCGGTTACCGTCCATAGCCCCTGCTGTGAGTAACTGCTACCGTTATTTAATCACGCCCGCTCATTATTGTCAACCTGTATAAAATTCATGGTTTACCTACTATTTTAGTATCAATTTCCTACCTTTTTTGTCTGTCATCCCAAAGGCTTCAAGATATATAGTACTAGAGCTATTCTAGCTCTCGGCCTTATTCACAAGTGTCATAATCGCCACCAGGTTTCTCAAAATGTTATTTTTGCTAAATTGGCCATAATTTCACCCACTGCGTAGCAAAAATGCCTATATTGGACGGTATAAGTCCACATATTACACCAAGTCATATTAAGTATACCGTTTAGTGCGTTGATTACTTTTGCGCATATGTGATTGATTTTAATTGACTTGTCCTGATTTTTCCGCTATAGTTACTTTAGAATCACAAAAAACAATCACAGTAATCGATTGTTTTTGTCGACCTCACATCAAGTCCCAGCGACTACACTCAAGTACAACTAACTGCGGCTCAGGTTTCGCAGGAGTGCGGAGCAGTTTCCCGCAAGAAAGGAGTTCCTATGTTATCGGAAGAACGGTATACCGCCATATTGGATCGACTTCACCAAAATCACGCCGTAACCGTCCAGGAACTGGTGGATGAGCTCGATGCATCCCCAGCCACGATTCGCCGCGACCTTACCGTGTTGCACAATCGTGGTTTATTGCAGAAGGTACACGGCGGCGCCGTGACCATCGATGTAGATTTCCACTTAAGCGACACAGAAATCGGCGTAAAAGCCAACATTTTCCGCGAAGAAAAGCAAAAAATCGCCATGATGGCTGCGTCCTTGATTACGAATAACGATTTCGTGTACATCGACGCCGGCACGACGACCGAATTGTTGTTGCCGCACTTAAATTGTCCGGAAGCCACTATCGTGACAAACGGTACGGCCCACGCAGCGTACTTGGCATCGCGCCAGTACAACGTAATTTTATTGGGCGGCACGGTAAAAGGCGCCACCGCCGCCGTAGTTGGCCCGATTGCCACCGAACAGCTGCAGCGCTTTAATTTCACCAAAGGCTTCTTCGGCACTAACGGCATTAGCCTCCAAGGGGGCTTCACCACACCGGACCCGCAGGAAGCAGCAGTTAAGCAGATGGCTATCGCTCGTTGCCACACGGCGTACGTTTTAAGCGACGCGTCAAAATTCGACAAGCTATCGCCAATCACGTTTGCCACCTTAGCTAAGGCAACGATTATTACTACCAAATTACCAAACAGCGTTTATCGCAATCACACACTGGTACAGGAGGTTAACCCATGATTTATACGGTTACATTTAATCCGGCTTTGGATTATGTTATGCGCGTCCGCGAATTTACACCGTTCGCCGTGAACCGCACTTACGAAGAATTTCTCACTGCCGGCGGCAAAGGCATTAACGTGTCCGTCGTGCTCCGTCGCTTAGGTCAGGAAACAACGGCCTTAGGCTTCACGGCTGGCTTCACCGGTGATGAAATCATCCGCCAAGTGCAGGCTGAAGGCGTTACGGAGCAGTTCATTCGCCTTCCAAAGGGCACGTCCCGCGTTAACGTGAAATTAAAAAACGACAACGCCGGCGAAACTGAAATCAACGCCCAGGGCCCGCATATTACAGACGAAGCGTTACAGGCACTGCGCGACCAAGCAGACAAATTGGTTGACGGTGACTGGCTCGTCTTATCCGGTAGTATCCCCAACGGTATTCCGAACACGGTATACCGCGAATTAGCACAGCAGGTTGGTCCCAAAGGCGTACGCATCGTCGTTGATGCGGAACAGTCCTTACTCAGCAATGTATTGGACCAAAAACCATTTTTGATTAAACCTAACCACCATGAATTGGCTCAGTTATTTAACACGCCCATGAATACCATTGAAGACGTTATCGGGGCAGCTCGTAAGCTGCGCGAACAAGGGGCTCGCAACGTATTGGTATCCATGGCCGGTGACGGTGCCCTCTTATTGACGGAAACCGACGAATGCTACCGAGCTAATGCGCCGAAGGGCAAGCTTGTTAACTCCGTTGGCGCCGGGGACTCTATGGTGGCTGGTTTTATCGCCGGCTTTATCGAAGGCCAAGGCGACTATACGAAGGCGTTGCAAACCGGTATCGCAGCCGGCTCCGCATCGGCTTTCCACGAAGATTTGGCGACAGGTACGCAAATCCGCTCGCTGTTGCCATCCGTTATCGTAACTGCAAAGGAGTAGGGTATTATGCGTATTACCGATTTATTACAACCGCAATCCGTAGAATTACACGTTACACCAGCCGATAAGGCAGCCGCGATTCACCATTTAACTACCTTAATGGCTGCCGGTGGGCACTTAGCCGATGCGGCTAAATACGAAGAAGACGTATTAGCGCGTGAAGCATCCGGTTCCACCGGCCTCGGCGAAGGCATTGCTACACCGCACGCGAAAAGCAGCGGCGTAAAAACAGCAGGCCTCGCTGCTATGACCGTTCCTGACGGCGTAGAATTTGAAAGCCTCGACGGCCAGCCGGCGCGCTTGTTCTTCATGATCGCCGCTCCGGAAGGCGCTGCTGACACCCACATCGAAGTGCTTAGCAACTTGGCTACCTTCCTCATCGACCCGGACTTCAAGAATGCATTGCTGGCAGCACCGTCCAAAGAAGCGTTCTTAGCCCTCATCGATTACAAAGAAAATGATTTGTTCACCCCGGCTATGAGCGGTCTCGACGTAGACGCTATGAAAGCCTTGGCCGGCAAAGATGACAAAGCCGCTGACACGGCCGCTGAAGCAGCCCCTGCCAACAGTGCGCAGCCGTATCGCGTCTTAGCTGTAACGGCATGCCCGACCGGCATTGCCCACACCTACATGGCTGCAGAATCCTTGGAACGCACCGCTAAAGACATGGGCATTACCATTAAAGTTGAAAAGAACGGCGCTTCCGGCATCAAAGATGCATTAACGGCTGACGAAATTGCCGGTGCTGACTGCATCCTCATCGCCGCAGACAAACAGGTTGCCATGGCTCGTTTCGATGGCAAACCGTTAATTCGTACTAAAGTGTCTAACGGCATCAACAAAGCCAAAGAATTATTGACGGAAGCTACGTCCGGTAATGTGCCGGTTTACCATCACACAGCCGGCAATGATAGCTCCGATAATCAGGCAGAAGCAACGGAAAGCTTCGGTCGCCAGCTCTACAAGCACTTGATGAACGGCGTATCCCATATGTTACCGTTCGTTATCGGCGGTGGTATTTTAATTGCCTTGGCATTCTTATTCGATACCTTTAACCCTGCCGATCCGAGTAAATTTGGTTCCGGTACACCGATTGCGGCTATGTTCATGAAGATTGGCGGCGCGTCCTTCAGCTTCATGCTTCCGATTTTAGCCGGCTTCATCGCTATGAGTATTGCTGACCGTCCGGGCCTGGCTGTAGGCTTCGTTGGTGGTTACCTGGCTAACGCCGGCGGCTCCGGTTTCCTCGGTGCTTTGCTTGCTGGTTTCGTAGCCGGTTACTTAATGCTTGGTCTTAAGAAAGTCTTCGCCGGCTTGCCGCAGAGCCTTGACGGTATCAAACCGGTATTGCTCTACCCGGTATTAGGCGTATTCCTCATCGGCGTTATTATCATGTTCATCATCAACCCGCCAGTAAGTGCGATTAACACAGGCTTAATGGAAACGCTGAAATCCATGAACACCAGTAGCCGTATCGTCTTAGGTCTTATCTTCGGCGGTATGATGGCTGTTGATATGGGCGGCCCGGTTAACAAAGCTGCGTACGTTATTGGTACTGGTTTCCTCGCTACCGGCGAATATGGCATCATGGCTTCCGTTATGGCCGGTGGTATGGTTCCGCCGTTGGCTATCGCCCTTTGCACCACCTTCTTCGGCAATCGTTTCACGCCGGCAGAACGCAAATCCGGCCCGACCAACTACATCATGGGCTTATCCTTCATCACCGAAGGTGCTATTCCTTACGCAGCAGCTGACCCGATTCGCGTAATCCCGTCCTGTATCGTAGGTGCTGCTACAGCCGGTGCTTTATCCATGGCTTTTGATTGCACCCTTCATGCACCGCATGGTGGTATCTTCGTAGTACCGACCATTGGCAACCCGCTTCTCTACTTAGCGGCTATCGCCATCGGTTCCGTTGTATCCTGCCTCTTGCTCGCTATCTTGAAAAAACGCGTACCGCAGGACTAATTAAATCTTAATAATGGTTTTCAACTGATAGTTGTCACACTATAGCAACCGTGCTATAATGTGGTCATAAATTCAGGGGAGCCCTTTGTGGCTGAGAGGAAGCTATGCTTCGACCCTTATACCTGATGCGGATAATGCCGCCGTAGGAAGATCACATATCAGCTATTTCTTCGGAGGCACCGCCAAGGTGCCTCTGTTTTTTTGGGTTCTTTGTCAAATGTTGGGGTGACCCACTAATTCACCTAGTAGAGGAGCACTT
>ERZ791611.477-NODE-477-length-38972-cov-14.901046_pt1 | contig 38972 bp, 31 predicted proteins | sample MGYA00510275_ERZ791611 | MGnify/ENA primary metagenome ERZ791611 (study PRJEB30046, sample SAMN00791912) | human gut metagenome | study: EMG produced TPA metagenomics assembly of the A metagenome-wide association study of gut microbiota in type 2...
ATGTTACCGATAATTATTTTCAAAATTGATTGACTTTTTATCCTTTTGGAGCTATAACATAGTTGTCCGATAAAGAGAGTAATTATCAAGACTACATATACACCGGATAGTATTGAGGAGGTTTTCAAAATGGAAACAAGAACTGAATATGATTCTATGGGCCCTGTAGAAGTCGACGCTCGTCGTATTTATGGACCGCAAACGCAACGTTCATTTAACAACTTCAAGATTGGTACGCATAAGATGCCTTTGGAACAGGTAAAGGCATTGGCGCTGGTTAAGAAAGCGTGCGCGATTACAAACGCTAAATTAGGCGTTATTTCACAGGAAAAAGCTGACCTCATCGGCCGTGTAGTAGATGAAATAGAAGCCGGGAAATGGGACGAAGAATTCCCGCTGTGCGTCTTCCAGACCGGTTCCGGCACGCAGACTAACATGAATGTAAATGAAGTTATTTCTCATCGCGCAAAACAGTTGAACGCGGACTTGCCGCTTCATCCGAATGACGATGTAAACCGCAGCCAGAGTACGAACGATACGTTCCCAACGGCTATGCATATTTGCGCGTACCGCGAAATCAACACCCGCGTGTTGCCGGCGTTGGACGGTTTGATTGCTTCGTTTAAGAAATTACAGGAAAAGGGCAAAGGCCTCCAGAAGGTTGGTCGTACCCATTTGCAGGATGCTACGTTCATCATGGTTGACCAAGAAATCAGCGCTTACGTTGACGCTTTGGAAACCGCTAAAAAGATGATCGTCGCCAATGCCGATTATTTGCTGGATGTGCCATTGGGCGGCACCGCCGTTGGTACCGGTGTTAACACGCCGAAGGGTTACTTGGACACGATGGACAAGGTATTGCCTGAAGTTTTAGGCGCTCCGTTCCGCGTTCACAACAACAAATTCCACGGCTTGTCCATGAAGGATGCGTTCATGATGGCTCACGGCGCTTTGAATACCTTGGCTACGACGTTGTTCAAAATTGCCAACGACGTTCGTTACTTAGGTTCCGGCCCGCGTTGCGGCTACGGCGAATGGAGCTTGCCGGCTAATGAACCGGGTTCGTCCATCATGCCTGGTAAGGTAAACCCGACGCAGTGCGAAGCCTTAACCATGGTATGCGCTCAGGTCTTCGGCATCAACACCACCATGCAGCTCTGCGCTGGTAGCGGTGCGTTCCAGTTGAATGTGTACATGCCGATTATGATTTATGACTTCGTTGAAACCACCCGCCTCTTGGCTGATGCTATGGATTCGTTCACAAAACACTGCATCGACGGCGTCGAATTCATTCCGAAGAAATTGAAATTCTTCGTGGAACAGTCCTTGATGGTAGCTACGTCCTTAACGCCGTACATCGGTTACGATAAGAGCGCCGCTGTCGTTAAGGAAGCCTTCAAACGCGACACGTCCATCAAAGAAATCATCTTGGAAAAGAAATTGATGACTGCCGAACAGTTTGACGAAGCCGTTCGTATGAAATAATCTGAGCTACACTCCTCGCTCGAATTTTTGAGAATCCTTTCTTTTGAAATAAACATCCAACATAGCACACAACCTAGTAATTACTGAATACCGTTATTGAAAAGAGCTACCACGCAGTGAAGAATATCTTCGCTGTATGGTAGCTCTTTTTGCTTTGCCCCAGTGCAAGCCGCCCTTACCGTTCACAGTGAGGATGCTACGCCTTTGTCTATATCTCTATTCTATTTCTCGATTATAAATCCAAGGCTTTATTGAAATGTGCTTTCAAAATGTCCACCGATTTATGGAATTCCGCCGATTCTTCAACGGTTAAGCGCAGTTCGATAACATCTTCCACGCCGTCTTTGCCTACTTTTACCGGCACGGATGCATAGGTGTCTTTTACGCCATACTGACCATCGAGGTATACGGAGCACGGCAAGATTTTGTGTTCGTTATGATAAATAGCACGTACCAATTCAGCCGTCGCCGACGACACGCCGAATTCGGTGCAGCCCTTGCTCTGGTTGATCACATTGCCTTCTTCGCGTACTTTCTGAAGCACCATTTCTTTGGAATCCATCTGGTACATTTCCGGTTTTTCTTCCAATAATTCGTCCAAGGTTTTGCCGGCTACGCGCACATGGCTCCACGGAATCATAGAGGAATCGCCGTGTTCACCTAACAAGTACGCCGTCAAGGAGCGACGGTTAACCTTCAGCTGTTCCGATAAATACATCTGCAAGCGCGCCGAATCAAGGGCCGTACCGGAGCCGATGAGTTTTTCCTTCGGCCAATCCAATTTGTACTGCAAGTACTGGGCGATAACATCACACGGATTGGAAATGGAGATGATAATGCCATCAAAGCCGGATTTCTGAATAAACGGAATAAATTCGTTGCTGGTCTTCACAGCGCCTTCCAACATGTCTAAGCGATTCTGATGTTCTTCGCGCGGATTGCCTGATGCATTGATCAAAATGTCCGCATCCTTCATATCGTCAATGGTGCCGGCATAAGCTTCTACGTGGTGCGGCTGGTAACTAACAGCATCCAATAAATCCAGCGCTTCGCCATAGGATTTGTCGTGCTTAACATCGTAAAACACGATTTCGTCGCACAAGCCCTGTACCGCTAACTGCAAACCAACATGAGAACCTACATTTCCTGCTCCAATAATACCCACTTTTCTTGTTTTGATGGCCATAAGTCTATCTCCTCACCTTTTACACAATGCGCCCCGGAGGGTGTTCATTTCACATTTTTGTTTACTGTCTACGTACTCTATTATAGAACTTGTGTGGCCGTTTTTCCATCTCAATAAATGTAAGGATTAATACAACTTTTTGTAAATACCGTACACATCATCGTAATCGAAGGGCACGAAGTTGTGTTTCAAGAGGCGCTGCTGGTTCTCAATAACAGACTTAGCAAATTCGGCTAATTCCGGTTCCGTTACACCGTATTCGTGAAGGGCCTTCTTCGGCAGAATCGTGTTCAGTAGCTTTTCCAGTTCTTCATATACGTCGTCTACGTCGCAACCAAGGATATTTGCTATGAAATGATTCAACGTAGCGATTTCGCTACACGCTCTTTTAACACAGGCACTACGTCTTCTAAGAACCACGGGTTCTTCGCTTGCCACCGAAAGTTCAGAGGACTCGGATGCACAATGGGGAAGAATTCCGGACAATACGCTACAAAGTTGCGTACCGTTTCCGTTAAGTTTTTCGCCATGCGGCCTTTTAAATAGTAGTCCATAGCGTATTTGCCAATGAGCACTGTCAGTTCAATGTGCGGCATTAATACCCGTAGCTCTTTATGGTATTCATCGGCTATAAACTTCCGCGGCGGCAAGTCACCGGTTTTACCTTTTCCGGGATAATAAAAATCCATGGGCAAAATGGCAACCTTGTCAGAGTAGAAGACCTCAGGCGTCACGCCTAGCCATTTCATCAGCGTTTCGCCGGATTTATCGTGAAAAGGTATACCCGACGCTTCTACTTTTGCGCCCGGTGCTTGGCCAACGAGCAAAATACGCGCCTGTTCGTTGATCTGGAACACAGGCCCAATACCGCGGTCCGTATAGGATTTATTGCGCACATCTGCTTTTAGCTGCGCTATTACTTCTTCGATTGTCACAACATCGCCTCCCTGCAGGGTGTTTATTTCACATATGTTTAAAGGTGCTCATCGGCCGGCCTAAAAAGCCAACCAAGAGCACCCTTTTATGTTTAATTATTTGTGCTTGCCCACCGAGTTAAATTCACTGTAAAACTGCGACAACGCGCGGCCAAACATGTCGACCGGATCCTTGTCGGCGGACCGGCTATCAATGGTTTCGTAAATAACATGGCCCGACGCATCGGTTACCGTAAAATGAGCCGTCATGTACGCCACGGTCACGTAGTAACCCGGTTCCACCCGTTCTACCGGCACGGTCCAATAGTACGCATGGCCCCAGCGGTCATAATGCACCATCGTGCGATAGGTGGTGTACAACTGCGGTTCCACCCAGTATTGGCGATACTGCCAATTTGTGATATTAATATGAACATGCGCATCAGCCGGTGCAGCTGTTTTATCTGCACTGCCCAACGTCGCTTCTGTTTTCGCCACGTCTGCATCCGTTATAGGCGACACTGACGTATCTACCTTTGGCAGTGCCTTAGGCGACGCCACCTTCGTTGTTGCGGTAGCTGTGCTATTGGCACCGGTATTTACTGCCGTTTTCGGCGCTGTTACGCCAGCGTTATCTGCTGCTGCGCTTTCCGTAGCCTCTTGCGTGAAGGCTTCAATATTCTTCTGGTCCTGCGCCGCCGCTACGGGCAACATCGTTACCTTATAGTTAGACAACGCTTTAGTAGTCGTATCATCAATGCGATTGCGCACCTTAAGGATATCAATATCTGACGGATGCGTCCCCGCCTGCCACGCTGCATCATCCGGCACAGTAACCGTCTGAATCGTGCTAAAATCTACATTTTTATCCTTCCACGTAGCCCGTTCGGCGCTCGCCGTCGCCGGCATTGCCACACATAGACCCACAATCAACACCAACACAGTCCATAATCGCTTCATAGTATCACCTCGAGTGAAATAAAACGAATCCTGAGTCATCTTGTCTATATTGTAGCAAAACTTTTGATATTTACAAGAATAGTTTTCATTTCCGTGAAATAAATGGCGAAAATTTCCACCATTAGTACACGGGGTAGTTTATTTCACAGAAAACGAGAACGGTATGATGGCCACATTGCCCTTAGTATGCTCATAAATCGTGTTCAACCAAACGATTTCGTTAGCCGCTTTCGCCTGCAACATTTTATTGCTCGAATGAGCTTCATAGAGCGATGCGTTAATAATCCACCACTTCGTATGAATGCCGGCTCGCTTCAAATCGTCTTCCAAGCGACGGGATTCATAATACGGCGTTGCTTCCGGCAAGGTGATAATCAGCACTTCCGTTTCGTCACCGCGCAAGCGAGGCAGCAGATTTTTAACGGAGTCAGGAATGTTGCCCTGCGTACGTTCCACTTCCTTGTGATAGCTCAACGTCGAATCCAGCAAGAGTAGCGTATGCCCTGTCGGTGCCGTGTCGATGATAACAATTTCTTCATTAGCCTTCTCTACGATTTCCGCAAAGGCACGGAATACCGCGATTTCCTGCGTGCACGGAGACCGTAGGTCTTCTTTGATATAATCAAGGTCATCGGCATTCATCGTCTTGCTCGCTTTACTGATGACTTCGTCTTGATAGCGTTTAAGCTCCTGCTTTTCATCAATGCGACTCATGGTAATCTGTGAGCCAGCCGCCAGTGTCGTGTCAAAGTGCGAAGCCGGGTCCGTCGTCGCTAAATGTACACGTTTGCCTTGGGCATCCAGTTTAAGGGCAATCGTTTCAGCAACAGTCGTCTTCCCTACGCCGCCTTTGCCCATGGTAAAAATAACCTTCTTATGGCGTGCAACGAGGTCCGCTACTACGGTATCCAGCGACTGATACGTGCCTTCTAGCGCGGTGATTTCAGTCGTCACCGAGGCCGTGTCTTGAAGTAAGGCTCTAATGTTAGCGACGCCTACCATGTTAAATTCGCGTAGCGGAATTAAAAACGTTTCAATGGACTTTAACGTTTCCGGAATGACCTGTAATGCCGCCTGTTGCTTGTGATACATCGCTTCTGAAATGTCATCATCGAAGGATGACATCACGCCGTTAATGATAAGCTTTTGGTTCTTGATGCCAATGTCGGAAAGTTCTTTAGACGCCCGAGCTACTTCCTGAAGCGGTGACGTATCCGGCCGCGTTACCAAGAATAACGTGGTGAGTTCACCATTCGCCAAGTTGGAAACTGCCGTTTCGTACATAGCGCGTTTGGATTCTAGCCCGGCCAGCTGACCTAAACATGAAGCACCATGCGTATTTTCATTGATAAAGCTACTCCATGCCGATGGTAACTGCAACAAGCGAAGCGTATGTCCCGTCGGCGCCGTGTCAAAAATAACATGGTCATAGATCGTGGCAAATTCGCGGTTTGTTACAAAGTTAGAAAACTCATTAAAAGCAGCAATTTCAACGGTGCACGAGCCAGACAATTGCTCTTCCATGTTTGCAATAACAGCGTCCGGCAGCTTGCCGCGATACGGTGCTACTACGCTTTCTTTATAAGCATTAGCGGCCTCAACCGGATCAAGATTAATCACATCCAGATTGGGCACGTCCGTAAGCGTCGTTGCTACGCCGGACAAGGGAACTTTAAAGACGTCTTGCAAATTCGAAGCCGGGTCGGTGCTAATGAGCAGTACCTTCTTGCCCGCATCAGCCAACGACACCGCAGTGGCGCACGCCGTCGACGTCTTACCAACGCCGCCTTTACCGGTGTAAAAAATATACTTTGTCAGTGGAAGCTCTGTAGGATTAAAGCGTTTCAAATGAAAAACCTCCTTTGCCGGGTTCGGTTAACAGCAGCCCTTGTCACCACAGCAACCGCTATCCGTCGTCGCCGTAGTATCACCGCAGCACGCAGATTCGCTCGTGTCACTGCAGCAATCCGTTGTAGCAGCATCGCCACAACAATCACTGGTTTCACCACAGCAGCAATCACTGGCTTCCGTTTCTAGCTTGTCTAGACCTGCCGTTACATAGGTGGCCGGAATCTGCAAGAAATCAATGATTTCATCATTGGTCGGATAGCGACCGGCAATAACAACAGCGTCATCGAGCAAAATATACGGCAAGGAATCAACACCATCGACATTAAGCTTTTCGTTAACTACCTTATTATCTACAAACGCCATCGGCGCATTAGTCAGATTATATCGTTCCACAGCGATGCCGTTTTTCTTCAAGTTATTAATAACTGCGGAAATACGCAACAATTCAGGGTCTACACTAACGCCACAAATACCAGTATCGCAGCACATAGCCGGTTCATAAATTGCTAACTTTTTCATAGTAAAACTCCTTCATTGACTTAACAAATTACCGAGTAAAGGATCTAACGTCATATCAAAACTTCTTGATATGATTGTAAGTCTATGCTCATTCAAAGTCAATACATCAAAAGTTTTTAATGTAACCGTTTCAACAGCAAAAAAGGCACCAACCTCTTTTACGAAGAGGTCAATGCCTAATTATTATAAAAATGCTTCTTGTTCGATGGTAACGCTAGTGTCCGCAATTGCCTGTATGGATGCGGCAAACAAAGAGAATCTACCCTCATCACGAGCTTGCAACAGGCGTTGAAGATATGCTTCATCGCGCTTCAAACCGACCTCGGCAAAACGATGTACCGCCTCAGCGTCCATACGCCAGGGCTTAAGTGTTGGCACTAACGCTTGCAATTGTTCAAACATAGCAAAGCCGCCCCAATCAATATCTGCCCAAAAGCGAATGTCCGCAGTTTCCGGAAACGCGGCCACTAACTGTGAAATAAACCGCCTCTTACCGGGACTTAAGAAGCCGCCGTGATAAACTACGACGGTCTTATCTGCTTTCTCTTGGACCAAGAACTCATCATAGTTCGTCTTATTTTCAATAAAGAGCAAATCAGGCGCTTCGCTATTTAACGCATCAGCCTCATAAGTTATACGTTCAATGCTCTCGGTAAGCGCCGCTGGCAATGCCAAGCCACTCGTCCCCGCCGCACCGATGTCGATAACACCTTTTGCCGTTTCGATTCTGCAGGGGCCACTCATTTCATAGAGCTCCGGCCTTGCATAAATACCAAGCACCGCCAATTCATCGCGCCAGCTAACGCCGTCGTCATCGGTCATATCTGCCAAAGCATCGCTATACTTACGAGCAATCCGCAGAAATTCATCCTTAACAGTAAACTCAAAGTGCTTCGTGTTGTGATAGCAGCGACTGCTGAAGGCACGCATGGTCATAGTCTGCGTGTCAGCGGCTACCGTTTCATACAGTTCAAAGGCAATAAGCAAGTCATCGAGTAAAGATAAGTTTTGTCGACAAAAGCTCGGCACCTTATATTGCGCTTTAGCACGATTACATACATCGTCACCCCAAGCGCGAATCCAAGGAACTGAAACTTTTGACAACGCGGTTTCGATACGCTGCACCACAGCGCGCGCCAAATCGCGCGGATGGGTACGGCCTAGCAACGCATAGGCCTCCATGACCGTATCCAAATTCAAAACGAGCCGCGAAAACACAGCCTGCGACGGTAGCCACTCGATACTGATAAGTCCTAGTGACGCTAGATGTGTAGCCCCTTCATTATACGCATCACGAACGGCAATCTCCGTGTAGCGATACTCCTTCAAATCCTTCTTCGCCACATCCAGCATAACACGACGGTTAGAAGTGCCGGGAGCGATGACATGCTTACTACGTTCATAACTATCCAAGAGACGATTTAAGATAATCTGCTCAGTTTTGGAGAGAGTTGACATCCGCATTCATCTCCTTAGTAAACGGATATACACTCATATGATAACCTTCCTTAACTACTAAATTAGTACGATCTGCCAAAGGCATAATGGCCGGTAATTTTTCTTCCGGTGCACATACGATAGCTTGCAATCCCATACGTCGTAGCAAGTTTACACTTTCAATAATTCGCTCGCTATCCATTTTGCTAAAAGCTTCATCAAATACTACTAAACGTACTGTGTTGCTCGCCAGTGCTGACACATTATTTATCTGATACAACTGTGCAAAAGAAGCCAGCATGGCAATATAGAATGGTGTCTGCGTTTCACCACCGGACTTTTTGTGCAACGTCTGCGACAACATCTGCTTAGTACCATTTTCGTCCGTTGTTTCTAAGTCAAACTTCAAATACGTTCTGAAATTAGTAAACAACTCAATGTTTTTCTGCAAATCACTTTGCTGCCTTTCATTTAACTCAAAGTCATCAGTAGCTGCAATTTGGTTAAATAACCGCTCAATAACACCACTATATTTTTCCTGGAATGGTTGTGAAAATAATCCCACATCACCTTCCATCAATTCGTCAGCCATAATCATATCATAGTAATCTGCATAATCTGGATTACGTTCTACGCAGAATTGATAACTATCAGTACCAAACTGTGCTTGTTTAAGTGCTTTATTGAGTTGCTTTACCTGGTCTCTGACCTGATCAATACCCGATTTCAAGCGTGAAAGAAAATCATTTTGAAACTGCTCTAAGGCGCTACGACGAGCAGCTTGAATCTTTTCACGATACTTAGGTAATTCACTTTCAGCTAACGCAATACGTTCCGCTTCATATTCATCATTATTTTCAGCCATTGTATTGAATGAGCATGGCTTGAATGTATCTGCATATTGAGTTCTAGCCGCCTGTAAAACCGAGGTTGCCCTATTTAAAAACGTAGTACGCCCATCTCTAGAAGCCGAATAGTTAGTTACTAACTCTTGTATAGAACGTAAGCGTTTTACTTCTTCTTTATAACGAGGCACGCCAACAGTTTCTATATACTTCTCAGGAAACTCTGTATTAATTTGTAATACTACGTCATCGAGCTCACGATTTTTTTGTGGTAATACCTGATTTAATATCATTGCTTTTTCCACTTTAAAACCAGTTGCTTCGCTGGCGTATTTTTTAGCCTCTTCATGCAAAAACACTAATTTTTTTCGCAGCTCTTCAATGCGAGCTTGCTGTTCCTGAAGCCAAACAAGGTCTAAACTATCTAAAGCTTCGTTTATACGAACTAACTCATTCTCAAGCTCTTTCATGCGTAAAGCATCCTTTTGTCGTTGTGGCACAACTGTGTTCACATAACGCTCAGTCAGCAATACATCCATATTACGTTGTTTATCTAACAGCGCATACACTGGATTAATCTCATTAAGAGATTTTTCAATTCGTGTTAAGGCTTCTTCTAATCGTTGAATACGTAATGCCACGGCACGACGCCCAATAAAGCTATCCTCCATAACCGCTTTGCGGAGCGGACGTGCTACATAACCTTGGTACAACATACCTTCAGCCGTAATCGCGATATTGTATTGACGTAAATCTTCAGCGCGGTCACAGGCAACGACACGTCCCAACAAGTAATCCACATAACTGCGAGCCCATTCATTATCCGTTTCTATTTTCTTAGCCAAGCTCCGCTCGTGAACGTTCAAGGTTTCCTTTTTACGCAACGTTTCAATATCCACTAAGCCAAAAGATTGACGATTAAAATCACGCTTAATACGATCATAGATTCGTAATGCATCTTCATAATGCACAGGATCAACCAGCAAATAAAACTTTTGTGTATTTAAATAACCTTCAATGGCACCACGCCACCGTTCTTCAGCCGATGCAATTTCGAGTACATCCGCCAAGATTGCAATTTCTACCTTGCTATGGCCTTTTTCTTCCAACTCCGTTTGCAAACGAGATTTAAGCAGTAGTAAACCAGCCGGATAATCTTTAATGTTTTTGCGAAGCTTGGCCAGTGATTCTTGTGTGGACTCCTTCCCCTGTTCTAATTCTTCCTTCTGCTGACGAATACTAAAATACGATTCATCTACTTTTTGTCCTAACTCACCGGTCACCGCATATGCGGTGTCAAAAACGCCACCATGGTCAACAAAAAGACGATTACCAACTTCATTCAGCACAGCATACGCTTTATGTACATTGCCCACAACCGACCTCAACGAATCAGACCATAATATAGAGTCACTGTTTTCAACAGCAGTACAGAATCTTGTCATACGTTCAGACTCTCTACGTATTTCTAATACGTCCTGCTCAAGAGTCTTCTTTAGCGAGTCCGTTTCATTTTGACAAAATTTTCGTTGCTCTTTAAGACGTTTTTCTTCTTGATAAACATCGCTCTTCGAACAGATTTCTATTAACTGTGTACGCTCCAAATCCGTTTGTTCAGCCAGCTTTTCAGCCGCTTTTGATTGACTTGTAGCTTGTTCTTCTTTTTCACCATATTCTTGTGCTTGCTGTTTATAATCAGCAACAGACAGCTTATATATCTCCTGACGGCCCCACAAAACTAAAAAGCTGTGCAACTGCTTCTGTTCGCGAAGGTTAACAACCGTTTTATATTTATCGGCAATGTCATTCAATGACACAAGTTTATCTTCCTGCCGCTTTGCCAGCTGTTCGTGTCGCTTATAATCGCGAATATTCTGCTGCATAATTTCAATATTAGGCTTATCCGGAATATCACAAATATTCTCTGTAATAAATTGCTGTATATCAGTAATCGGCTGGAAGGATATTGCTTTTTTCATCATCCGCAGAACTTGTTCATTATGAACGTTCCATTTAGCCAGCATCGTATCACGATATTCCTTATGTGTATCACATAAAGTAGCTTTCGTACCATATGTCTGTGTTAAATACGCGCGCAAAGAACGAATATCCAATGCTTGACCATTTTCAATAAAACAGTTATCCGGAATAGCTCCGCTATATACAAAATACCGTTCTTGGCGAGAACCATCATTACGACAGTCAAAGACTATACCCGTTACAAAGCGAGTGCCTTCAATATCATCAAAAAATTCACAAGCAATATACGAAGAAAAATCTTTGCCTTTTCTAGAGTATTTGTTATTAGGGTCTACATCAGCACGCAAATAACCATCCAGAGTACGCTCTGACTTTCCTGCCGCCTTGTTAAAGTTTTTAGCATTTGTTTCACCAAGAAGCACAATTTGTAAAGCATCAATTATAGTAGACTTTCCTGCCCCAGTTCTACCAGTCAGGAAATTAATATCATCAACGTCAATCAATTGCTTAGAATAATACCACCAATTAATCAACAGAATCCGTTTCAGTTTCTTCATCGGCCGCCCCTTCCCCTTTCTTTAACACACTAACAACAGCATCTAATTTTTCTTCGGATATAACCGATAAAATTGTAGGCAATATAGCAAACCGACACGTTGCCTTATTAAATCTACCATCAATACGCTGAATCAGGCGATGATTTTCAAACAACGTTAATGCTCGCTTCACTTCATCCATGTTCGGTTTGGCCGGTAAAATAGCATAATCGGTAACAACTTTTTCTAAAATATCTCGCACCGTACAAAGCGCATCCTGCTCTAAGCCAAGACGTTCAATATTTTCTTCATACACCATACGCAAAGCCAACAGTATAGCCGTTTCCTTTTTATTGAGCTGACAACGATTGGCTTCATCTGTATTAACTACGTAAAAATAGCCATTCATATCATCACGCCGTAATTCCCAATCTAATAAAGCCAAATATTCCTGCACCACACTAAAATGCTTCACTAAAAAGAAATATTCTGGATTATCAACACGTCCTTTATCCCCATTCAATAGGGTTCTAACCACAAAAGTACGAGCCATCAGCTGATTGCAAACATTTTTGAACTGTGTTTTTTCTTTTTCTGAAGCCATTTCTAACCATTCTAATCCCATGCACTCATCTCCTCGTTACTTTCATCTGTGGTATGGTGTATCCATTTTCCTTATAATCACCGTCGAGTATTTGAACCTTATGAGGCGCTACCTTTTCCTTCGAATACAATACAGTTAACAGACTCATAATATAATCTTTATCTTCGTACAGGCCTATATCTTTTGCATAAAATTCACCGGAATCACCTAGTAGATCTTTAATATGATTAAATACAGCAACTCGCCCATATTCGGTCTGCAATAACTCCTTTGCCTTTTCTAAAGCCGCATCACTGATTTGGTTACCTTCTTCAATCACGACGGGCGCCGTCCGTTCTCGTTTTTCAATGCGCTTGCGCATCCACAAGCTTTTCTCTGAAATAAACTGCTGCTCATAAAGACTAAACACGTCGCTGAGCTTATCCGTCAGTTCCATGGAGCCTTTGTCTTCATCAGCCAATGCCTGTAGCACTACATTCAAATTGCCTTTCACCGACCGGTCGCGATTGGTGAGATTTTCAATCTTCTGCGTCGTTGCCCGCGTATAGCGCCGAACCTGGCTATCAATGGCATCTAAATATTCATGCTCCATTGTGTCATAGCGGTCTTTGATCCAGAACATTTTCTTCATCAAGTCGCCGCGGCACGCCTCAACCGTCTCCCCACGACGGTCTTGCACCGCCTGTTGTGCCATTGCCGTCAACAGTTCCTCGTCACCAAGCCACTCTGAAATTATAGACTGAATCGGCACTCGGTACTTTGGTACAGAGTCCTTTATTTTAAGCGGCCGAATATACGCTTCTACAACACGTTGGCCAAAATCATCAAAGTGAGACGCCAAGACTTCATTCAAATCTTGCATTTCCACTTGCAGTTTAAAGAAGTGACGAACGTTGTGGTACACCATTTGCAACACATCAATCAAAGCACGGGTATTATCATAAGCGCTATACACCGCCGCCATCTTGTCATAGACACTGTCCCCTTCGCCGGCTACCTTTAACGTAGAATACGTGCCAAAAACATACGAATACCCGCGCGCCGGCGTATCTTCACGAAGCTGATGCAAGACTTCCAGCAAACGGCTACTATAGCCAGGTACCGTGATGTACACATCAAACTGCTCGCCCCGTTCCTTTTCGAACCATCCCTTCGCACAGAGCTTACGAATGATAAATCGCGCACGACCTGACAAATCGCTTAACTCTTCTTCATAAATATCTTCATCGTCGAAATTAGCCGCCAACAATTCCTCTTCCAGCCGATTGCGAAGCATCGTGAACAACGTCTGCTCCGGCATGCGTAAATTTTCACGATACGCCGTATACAAAACCTCTAACGCATCAGCATATAATGCTCGGTTTGGCGAGGCCAAAACAGAGAACAACTCCTCTGGTAATACGTCAAATAATTTCATAGTTCGCCTTTCTTACAACTCACCCATTTTATAACCTCCGAAATTACTTTTATTGTAGCATTTCTTGAATTCTCCCTACAAACCCAAGTCTAGCATAAAAATCAAAATCATCCCTTGAATCATAAGTTCAAAAGAGGATTTCTATGAGTTTCTATATTATTTTAATGTAATAGATACACCATGTGGAACATTCGGATCCATAGCTGTTGCTAACTCATCCAATTTCACTTTTAAATCTGTATCACTCTTTACTTTAACTTGAAGCTGTGTTCCTGCTGGAATGGTAACATTTTTACCTTTCATAAATAAGCCGCCAACAAGGGAAACCACCGTAGCAACAGCAACTGCCCCACCATCGCTACCTGCTTCTATTCTACCAACATACTCAAGTGGCACATCAATATTATTAATGGTACGCACATTATCAACGGATATTTCCAATTTTCCCGACCGGCCAAACATTCCCGAAGATCGTTGATCCGTAACCCGCCCAGTAACTACGCTTCCGGAAGGAATAACTATAACACCATTGATAATTACATTGTCCAACAATGTGAATTTCAATGCAGAGCCTTTTTTATTCTTCTTAGAACTCAATTCCTCAGGTACTTCTACTCTCAATGTTGTACCAGCCGGAATATATGCCTCGTTTTCAGGCATATGTGTAACAGTTTGTCTCCCTGTAATTTCTGCTACACGTTGTGAAAGTGTATTACTTTCTGTAGGTGCTGTTCCCGGTGCCTTTTCGACTTGCTGTAATTGAGCTTCCGCAAACACCGGCATAGACGGTAAGAACGTAAAAACGGATAACGTAACTGCTACAACCTTCTTAGAAACACTATTCATAACAAAACCCTCTCCATTATAAAATACACACCAAAAACACATCTAAGTGATAATAGTATACACAATTTCAAATTAACAATCTATATACAGTCTTGCCTCTATATATTCCTTTTTTGCAATGTTATCTAAAGTAACTTTTTTAGTCAGAAACCTATCCATAGTCCTATAAACAGGAAAAATTTCCAAAAAAAATGGGAAAAGTGTGATTTTTTTTACACTTTTCCCAGGAATCCTGTGATAAGTTTATCTAATGTTTTAATTTGTTAATTTTTAATAACATGGCCCAAAAATAATCCTTCAGCCTCTACAGGACCGAAGGATTATTTCACAACAATTCATATCGCTCTTCAGTTTTACTTATATTCCGGCACCCATTTGCAGGCTTTCACGCAGGCCGTCGCATCATTAAAGTCTTTACGATTAAGGCCTTCTTTCTTCGCTTCGTTAGCCACAGCAACGGCAACGGTTTCGGAGAAGAAATCGAGCTTTGTTACCGGTGGCAATACTGCAGCACCCGGTTTGTTAACGTCCACAATACCGCCAACGGAATGAGCCGCCACAGATATCATGCGGTCGGTAAGGAGTTTAGCCCCAGAGGCAATAACACCAAGGCCCAAGCCCGGATAGATCAACGCATTATTGGCCTGACCGATATCGTAGGTAACACCCTTATATTCAACGGGTTCGCTAGGGATGCCCGTTGCAACAAGCGCACGACCATCAGTCCACTTAATCAAGTCTTCCGCTGTTGCTTCTGCCAATTCCGTCGGGTTGCTGATAGGGAAGATAATCGGTCGTTTCGTGTGAGCCGCCATTTCTTTTACAATCGTTTCCGTGAACGCGCCGCCTACCGTGGACGTGCCCACCAAAATCGTAGGATGAATCGCCTTCACCGCTGCTTCGAGGCTTGTTATTTCATCGGCGTTGGCAAACTCGCTACGCTTGCGCGCAAAGGGTTTCTGTTCCGGCGTCAAATCGGTCATATCGTCGAACAACAAGCCTTGACGGTCAATCAAGTAGAACCGTTTTCTAGCGTCTGCTTCGCTTAAGCCCTGGTCCAGCATTTCCTGGAAAATTCGTTTCGCAATGCCGCAACCAGCCGTGCCGGCACCGAAGCACATGTAAGTTTGGTCGGTTAATTTTTCACCGGAAATATTGAGTGCTCCCAAAATGCCCGCCAGTGAAATGATGCCCGTCCCTTCAATGTCGTCATTGAACACCGGATAGGTCTTTACATCCTTGTCGAGCAACTTAGCGGCATGACCGCGTCCAAAGTCTTCAAAATGGAGATACAAATTGGGGAATAAGCCTTCCACCAAGGTCACAAATTTATCGACAAAAGCGTAATAGGTATCGTCGTCAACGCGTTTATGGCGCAGACCTACATAAAGCGGGTCGTCGAGTAGGCTTTGACGGTTGGTGCCCGCATCAAGCACAACGGGTAGCACGCGATTCGGATCAAGACCGGCCGCACCAGTATAGACCATTAGCTTGCCCACTGAAATGCCGACGCCATTCGTCCCCCAGTCGCCGATGCCAAGAATCGCTTCGGCGTCAGTAACAACGATAAGGTCAATGTCGCGCCCCATAGCCGCATTTTTGATAGCTTCTTCCATCTGTTCCGGATGGTCCACCGACAAGAACGCAGCGTTTTGCGGCGTAATATAAAATTCACTATATTTTTCAATCGCTTCGGCGATGCCCGGGTCATACACAATAGGCATGAATTCGGCTACATGTTCCTTAAACACGTAGTAAAACAACGTGCGATTTCGACTGAAAATATTCATCAAGTAATGACGTTTTTCCGTCACATTCGGTTTTACTGTGAAATTAGCATACACTTGCGCAGCTTGCGTTTCCAAGGTCTGCACCACCGGCGGCAATAAGCCAACCAAGCCGTACGCTTTTCGTTCCTCTTCCGTAAAAGCCGTGCCTTTATTTAAAAATGGATCATTGAGTAATTCATAACCGCGCTTCATAGTGAGCCGCTCCTTTCAATTTCCTTTAGGGAATACTTTTTACATGCTCAGTATAAACCACAATTCTATTTTGCAATAATATCAATTGCGTATAGCCTGATAATATTTTGTTTTAAGCTTTTCAAATATCCATATTTTATCTGTATTTTATATAACATTTAACTCTTTGTAGATATATCTCATCAATTATTTTTCTGCTATATCTATTCAAGCAAAGAATATCAAATCTAATAAATATTTCTATAAAATTCTAAAAAAGAATAGTTTTATATTTTTATATCGATTAAATATACTTATATTTAAGTTATAGCCACCGAAGAGTCTTCCTCCAGAGCATAAAAATAATCCTCCAGGCACTACCGCCCAGAGGATTATTTCATCAAACTATTCAGGATTTACGGCGCCAATGCGCTGCGCCACTTTCTGCATTTTATGTATGGTACCGCCACGACTATCAATATCGTCATCCATAATCACCAGCACCAGCGGACCATTGCGCCGCACGATAATACCACCATCGTCATATAAACCGGCTAATTCACCCGTCTTATGAGCAATTTTAGCATCCGGGAACGCTTGCGGGAAGCACTCTGTATCAGTCTGCCCATACAAGCAATCCAGCATAAACGTACGCGACGCATCGCTCATGCCCTCTTGACGCCACAGCCGCGTGAAGTATGTGCCTAGGTCATTGACCGACGTCATATTTTCGCGTCCTGCTGCAGCGGCCGCCGTGTCCATCATTTTACGGGCCAGCTTCGAATCCTTGTAGCCTTTGGCCTGCATGTACTCGTTGATAGCGTCCATGCCGAGCCGGTCAATCATCAGGTTCGTCGCCGTGTTGTCGCTCTCCGTGATCATGAGCCGCAACAATTGCGAAATCGGTATAGCCGTGCCGTCCGCCCAGCCCGCTATGACGCCGGCGCCGCCAACTTTGTCGCGGTCATGTAAAATGATAGGCTCATCCAGCGACAGCGCGCCTTTTTCCACATCCGCCATAGCTTTCCCTAAAATGAACACCTTTATCATACTAGCCGAGCGCATGGGGCGCGACTGATAAATTAGCGGCTTCGAATCGGAATTCGGGTAAAAGGCATACACCGCATAGCGACTCGATTCATCACCGAGCAAGGTGGGTAGCGATTTTTCGATCTCACTGTGCCAAGCCACTGGTTTAATCTCTTTAGCCGCAGGTGCAGCGGTTGGCGTAGTCGTCGTAGTTACTGCTGTACTACTACTGCTCGCCTCAGCGGTATCCTGATTCGCATCAGAGCAACCGTTAAGAAGCAATAGTCCCGTGCAGAGCACTGTTACACAGGCCAGTGCTTGAAACGATACACGTTTCATTAGTTAACTCCGTGAGCCTTCTTGAAGGCTGCCAATTTTTCGTAGAACATGTCATAATACTGACCGCCTACGGCAAATTTAGAAGTATCGCCGCGAACGCCGTCAGCCATGAAGTTAGCGCGCTGAATCTGAATATTAAACAATTCATCAACGTCTTTTGCTACCTGCGGGTCAGACGGTACGGGCATTTCTTTCATAGCCTTAATACGTGCTTTAACACTATTAACTACAATACCGGACTCTTCTAACAACGGTTCTTCCCGATATCCACCTGAATTAATCATATTGGCCAAGCTCTTTAAGTTATCTTCGCCTTGCATCAATTTAAACAATGCTGCTTTTACATAGGCCTGCGTCACAGCTTCGTCCTGCTGTTTAGCCTTTTGTTCAACGGCAGCCTTCTCCTGCGCCGCTTTTTCAGCTTGCGCTTTTGCCTGTGCGGCCTGTTCGGCCTGCATCTTTTCAATCTTTACCTGCTGTTCATGATGGTAATAGAAGAAGCCACCAGCTACAGCAACAATCAATAAAGCCACTACGCCGATAATAATAGCAATAAACGGTTTCTTATTATCAGCGCCACCATTCGATGGATTAGGCGCTCCCGCTACTTTACCCTGCACTGCCGAAATCGTATTCGTAAAGCCTTGCGCCGGATTGGGCTTTGGCGATGTCACACCTTGCAAGCCTGCATGAGGCTGTGCACCATTAGGGCTCGGCGCACCCTGTGTCTGCGGAGCCGGGCCGGGTGCCGGCGTAGGCTGTGGCGCCGGATTGGGGACCGGTGCGCCTTGTTGCGGTGCATTGGTCGGCGTATCCACCGGCACCGGTGCACCACAATTTGTACAAAAATTCATACCCTCGACGAGAGGTGTTCCACATTTTTCACAAAATTTAGCCATACTAATTCCTCCCACAGTAGATTAGCAACACACCTGCGAATCTAATTGTTATTGCTACACACATTTTATAAACACGAGATTACATAATCGTATCGCCAGCAGCCTTACTCTTCTTTTCTAATTCCGGCGTTTCCGTTAATACTAAGTTAGCCAAATCTACATTTTTAGCTTCGTTAAGCACGCTGTGATGATGACGCGGCTCCGCGCCAGCACCGCTAAATAACATGCCCGGCACTACATTGCCATTGCCATCAATCTTAAAGTTAGCAGAGATAGGTAATATATGCTCAGTGCCACTCCAAGCACCACTGTTAGCATCACCATCACGGGTATCATCGAAGATTCTAAGTTTAAAAGTTATACTATCGTTCGTACCCGGAGCACCATTTATAAGTTTATCCAAGCCCGCATAGGGACCACGGTAATACTCTACCGTCGCTACGCGATTATTCTTCGTATCCACAACCACAAACAATTTGCCTTTACCACCGACAAACATCATATAGCCATTCGGATTATGACCATAGGTCGTAGCCACCACATCGCCGGTAATACCATACTTATACAGCACGTCTTGACCAATCTCTTTAGGATCTTTCTGTTCCGTTTTAGCCGGTTCTGCTTTTGCATCCGCCTTAGCTTCCGTTGCCGGTTTCTTATCTTTATCCAGCGGTTCCGTTTGGATGGAATCTGCGTCCGTAAAGGTCGGTGCTTTGGCCAAGCTATACGTCATATAACCGCCAAGGCCAAGAAATACAACCAGGAAGCCACCGGCTACACCTAAGAACAGATTGCGCTGCTTCAAATCATTACGGCGCAAATAGCCAAGCACAACCATTACGATAGTACCGATAAAGCAACCCGCCACGATAATAGACACAATAGTAATCGCTACTTTATGATAAATACGGAATTGTGCCTTTACCGCTATGTCCTTATTATTCATAACAGCGGGGCGCATATCCCACGTCGCTGTATTCTTATCCGCACTCAAAGTCTTCGCATTCTGCATTTCAAAACCACTAGGCACGGTAATATTCAAATCCAATTTCATAGAATCCAGTGCCATTTTGGCCGTCTGATTGGCTAATTCCTGCATGCCATACGGATCATAACCACCCGACTTAGAAAATTGCGCTGCTGCATTCCCCTGGCCTTTGGCAAAAATATCGATATTGTAATCGTCATACAGCAAGCCTTTATGAATCTGGATACCTTTATTATTCGCCACTTGATTCTGTTCAAAAAGCTTAAGCGTCGCCAATTCGCCAGCATCCTTAAAGGTCTTAGCCTGTGTTAGACCATTATCGCTTTCCTGTACCGTATAACCTTCATCTCTCGCTTTTTGCGCATCCTTTTTAAGGTTTTGACGCGCATTGTTATCCATAAAGCTTGGCGCAATTTCATACGCAGTTTTTAAATCTACACTACCATCGTCATGGAAATTCAAGCCGATATTCATGTTTACACAGCCCGACGCCGCCACAGTCACGACCAGCATCGCGCCAACCAACAAAGCTCGCTTTACATGTTGTATCATATAATCACCCAATCCCACAGGCCGGCCACAACACCGGCGCACACAAAAAATTCACACCATTTAAATACACATCGGCTTACAAAACACGGCCAACAGCACGCAAACCGCAACGCAGGCCGTTCATTTCACAAAAAGCGGAAAGAGTCACACACACTCAATTTTCTTCCCACCAAATACGTTTCTCGTCGTCTGTGAAATGAACCAGCATAGACACGTCGATTTTCAAACCTGCCGCAATATCCAACAACATGGACAGCGAAACATTATTATTGTATTTGCCGCGCTCAATACGCCCCAACGTATTAGCACTAATATTGATACGTTCCGCCAGCTCCTCTTGTGTCAGGCCTCGCAGTGTCCGATAGTACGCGATTTTTGCGCCTACTTGCCTAAAAATAATTGCCTTATTAATGTCGGTGTCCTTCATGGACATTTCTCCTTTCTTCACTTATTTTTCTATGATTTAATTGTCACATAGATTACACCGACGATGAACAGCCAACTTCGTATGAAATAATGCTAGATAGGTAGTATTTCAGCATTTATTTCAGTGATGGAAACTTATTGGATACCAAAGCCCCATAAAAGTACATAAATATATTTAAAAAATATACAAAAAGCCCTCGGACGCACGACAATCCGAGGGCTAAATTTTCTGAAATCATCGAAAAAGGCGCACCAAGCGGCACGCCTTTTTCGCAAATGCAATATATAACTGTGTTGTTATCCCCATAACTGTTAGGTTAGCTAGGAAACACGTTTAAAAACGGTCTCTCTCTGTTACTATAAATATCTTCAGACTTACTTCACACGTCACATTTCATCAAAAGCTGATGCTGTTTGCGTTATTTCACATACCAGTGTGCGGACATATCCAGCGGCAACTGCGTTAAGAGATTCATGAAATCTTTCTGCGACAAACCTTCCGAGGAGAAGGAGAAGTCGTAATCGCCAACGCTCCACGAAGCCACGCAAGCGCGTTCATCGTACATGGAACCAACTTTTACCGTAATGCCATCGATGGTCTTCGTTTCCCATTTTGTCGGATAGTAGCCACTGATGTTTTCATGACCGGTCGTCGGTGCTTTGGCGGTGCGAACCGTCAAGGTTGCCCCGTTAGCATTGTGGTAGCGAATTTCTGCTACTTCATTGGAAATTGTCTGATACAAATTAGCCGTATAGCCAGCTATCTTCGGCACGAACAAAGCGTGGAAGCCTACAGCCTTCGTCATGGCCCCATAAGTTTCATAGGTCACCAACGGGCTCGGCATCTGCGTGCCTTCCGTCACCAAAGAGGAAGCGGCCGCCGCGTTAGCCGAAACCGGCATAACCTTGAGACCACTGGTAGCTGTAGCACTAACAGCCTGAACGGCCGGTGCTGCGGATGTTAAAGCAACCATATCGGCTGCGTATACAGGAACTGCTGCTGCGAAAAGAGCGCCGCAAGCTAATAACGTTACAACTTGTTTTTTCATGTGGTAACTTCCTTTCTATGCAGTTTCCTTATTAACCCAACGATATTATTGTAACAGATTTATAAGCGATAGTCCACTGTAGCGCGGCTTACTTCGAGTAAAAGTCCAATGGCAATACACGAAATTGCCCGTTTTGCCGTCCATACAAAGGCGCTCTATAGGCCATTACTTTTTCCCTCATATATTCTTCCGGCCCGCCACAAAGCAACAGCATCATCTGCGAGGAATCCTTATATTCATCTATTAGCCTTTGCAAAATGGATGACGCTCCCATTACCGATTCAACAATCTTAGGATAGTCATCAATAACCAGCACAAAACGATGCTCAGTGCTATAAGCAAACAAATCTTCTAATGCATACTGAAATAAAAAGCCTCCCCGACGCCATGGATGCTCACAAGTCGGCCATACCTCTTTCCCCAACACCTGATTAACAGCCTCAACCAACGTGCTTACATTTTCCGCTTCCGACACATCACGTCCTGTGAAATAGACTGTGGTTTTATCCTTAGTAAACTCACGCACGAAGGCAGTTTTCCCTACGCCAGGATCTCCATATACAACCAAATACGCAAAGCCACCTTTATCATAAATACGTTGAAAAAAATCGAGTTCATTTTCACGACCAACAAACATAACATCACCTCCCCATTCAGTTCTTCTCTACCACAGATTGTATCATACAATTTACTCAAGTATACTTTAGTAAATCGTACTTTAGTAAATTGCTTTCGAACACGTTCCCAATCAAAAAAGTGCCATGCCTAAGTTTTCACCCTTAATGCATGGCACTTATCATTTCACCACTATATGTTTACCAGTCGTCGCCGCCATCAAAGAAGCCGCCACCACCGAAGAAGCCACCGTCATCATCGGAGCTATCGGAGTTATCAAAGAAACCACCGCCGCCGAAGAAACCGCCATCGGAACTATCGGAACTGTCCGAGCTGTCAGAACCACCAAAGAAACCGCTGTCGGAATTATCCGTGCTATCTGAGCTACCAAAGAAGCTGTCCGAATTACCGGAATTGTCAGTGTTATCAAAGTAGCTCGTGTTATCAGCACTGTCAGCGTAAGACGTATCAGTCGCTGTATCGCTACCTACATAACTATCAAGCGGATCTGCTGAAGTCGTGCTGTCATAAGACGTTGCAGACGGGTCAATTGGACCATTCGGATCATCGAAGGCCGCCGGGTCATTGGTCGTTTCAGTGATTGTAGTCTGGTCAACGGTTGTCGTATCAACGCCGCTGGCATCAGCCGTACCATTACCAAAGATGCTACCATCAAAGATAGAGCCACCGTTATCGCCTTGCAAGTACTGGTCCAAAGAACCTTGCTGATCACCAAAGCCTAAAGGCGTACCACCGCCAAAGCCACTACTGGTGTAGTGAGGCGAAGTCATTGCGGAATGCAAGCTATCAGCCAACATAGCACCGGCAAAGCCAGCTGCCGCCATGCCTAAATACTGTCCCCAGTGAGAACCGGAGCTGGAGCTGCCACCGCGAACCGGCGTAGCCGTCGTATCAATATAGCCTTGGCCACCATTAGCACCTGGACGACCACCGAAATTACCGTTCGGACCGCCCTGGGCATTGCCAAAACCGGTACCACCATTACCGCCATTGCCGTTACCGCCAAAACCGGCGCCACCGGCAGCTAAACCGGCACCGGCACCAGCCAAAGCAGCACCACCGGCACCAACAGCCGGGAAAATGCCAAGACCGGCCAATGCATTGGCACGCACGGATTCACTAGTCAACGTTTCCGGTTTAGACAACAAGCCATACATCTTGCCAATGTGCTTGTACGAAGCCACGATTTCACTCAATGCTTCTACAACCGGGTTGTTGTCTTCCTTCTTCAACTTTTCTAAAACCTGCGTCAATTTATCGTAATTCGGCAGCGGACCGGATTTCTTAAGCTCTTCAAATACTAACGGCACAATTTGCTCCGACGGCGATTTTGGCTGTGCCGGTTCCGTCGTTACGGCTGCTGTGGGCGCATCAGAATCACTGCGCTTAGCACCGCAGTTTCTGCAAAACAAAGCCCCTTCACTAAACTCGGTGCCACAATTCGTACAAAAACGACCCATAATAACCCCTCTTTTCCATATGTAAGTTGACTCGCCACTGCGAGCGCTTACATGTAATATCTGCTTCTAAACTTTCTATTCAATATATCAGTTACTAACTCATCGTTAAGTATCTATGCCTTAACTTATCTTCATTATAGCAAAGAAATTGTACAATTCAACGGTTTAGGCCGTGAAATTTCGATGAAGTTCAATATACTGAAATAAACCGCCTCCTCGACGCACTGAGTTTCATCCTCATTTCACAGCTACTCGCTATACTAGCACCAACGATAGATATCTAGCCTGTCCCAAGAGGGACTCACCTTTCACAATCACACAACACATTCTACACACCAAAGGAGTTTTGCTTATGTCACACACACGTTGCACCAGGCTGGCTGTTACAGCCTTAGCCGGCGTTGCTACCGGCGTAACCTTCGTTATTACCGGATTTGGCACACCGGCCTATGCCGCATCCGATCTTAATTTCAACATCAATAACTACAAGGAAGTCAGCACCACTGTCGATGGCACGACGGTGAAATATCGCGCTTACGAAAATATTCCTTATGTAACGAATCCGACGGCGAAGGGAACGCAGACCATGAGCGTTTACGTGCCGGAAGCGTATTACCATAACAAAACAATTAACGGGTACTCTGAAAAAACGGCGCCGATTTTCTTTCCTAACGGTGTTGGCGGTTACATGCCCGGCGATATTCAAGAACCGACCGTTCGAAACGGCGAAGCAAATGCATCCTTAGCAGCGCTGGCTCACGGCTATGTCGTTGCATCGCCGGCTGTGCGCGGTCGTACGTCCACTAACGAAAACGGCGAATACATCGGCAAAGCGCCGGCTGTTATTGTGGATTTGAAAGCAGCCGTTAAATACTTGCATTACAACGACAAAGTAATGCCTGGCGATGCCAATAAAATCATCTCCAACGGCACCAGTGCTGGCGGTGCGGTGTCTGCTTTGCTGGGCGCAACCGGCGACAATCCTGCTTACGACAGCTACCTTAAAGCACTCGGTGCGGCACCGGCGTCCGATGCAATTTTCGCGGTTTCAGCGTATTGCCCGATTACCAATCTCGACAACGCTAACAGCGCTTACGAATGGTCGTATGGCAAACTAGACAGCTATACAGGCATGAACTTCGGCAAACAGTTACCAAAAGCCGCTATGGGCAGCGCACCTAGCGCTTCGGCTACGCCTAGTACACCTGGCGCACCAGCTACAAAAGCACCGCAAGGCGCACCGGCCTTACCGGAAGCAGCTATGGGCACTAACAATGCTAAAAACAATGGCGGTCCTGGTGGCCCTGGTGGTGATTTCCATCCTACACCGGGCAAACCGGTTACATTCACCGCTGCAGATCATCGCTTGTCCAACATTTTAGCGGCACAGTTCCCGGCCTATGTAAACAGCTTACAGCTTAAAGACGAACAAGGTCGTCCGTTGACGTTGAATGAAGATGGCACCGGCTCGTTCCTCAATTATGCTAAGCAATTCGTCATTCAAAGCGCCAACGATGCGTTAAAAGCAGGTACCGACATTAGCCAAGCGAAATACTTGGTGTATAACAGCGACCACAGCAAGGTCATCGATGTAAACTGGGATGCGTACAACAAAGCCGTAGGACGCATCAAAGGCATTGGTGCCTTCGACAGCCCTACGGCCGATACGGGCGAAAATGACGAATTCGGCACAAGCACGAATGCACCGCGTCATTTCACAGATTTTATGGCTACCTACGATAACAAATACGGCGTTGCCGATACTAACACCGTCCGCCTCATGAATCCGATGGATTTTATCACGGACAAGCAGTCTAAGGTAGCTCCCCATTGGCGCATCCGCTACGGCGAAATCGACAACAACACCTCTCCGGCCATTCCGCTTATCTTAGCTACTAAGCTTCGCAATGAAGGCTACGATGTGAATTACTATGCGCCGTGGAACGTGGGACACAGAGGTGACTACGACCTCAAAGAACTCTTTGCCTGGATAGATAGCATCGTGAAGTAGCCCGCCTATAAATACACATGTACACCCTATCAGCCCTCAGAAACATAGTTTCTGGGGGCTAAATTCAGTTATTTCATTGGTTTATCACCCTTAGAACCGTTTTAAATGTTGACATTTGTATGTAACAGGAATACAATTAATTTACTTTACAACATCAGCTGCGAGGAAGCGGTCCTACAACAGCCGCTTCCAACCATGATCATAAGGAGGAAGTTATTATGTCAAAAGTAGATGTAGATTGGAACAATCTCGGTTTTAACTACCAACCGATATCCCAACGTTACGTAGCCAACTACCGTAATGGTAAATGGGAAAAAGGTGGTCTTACGGATGATGCCAATGTGGTACTCAACGAATGTGCTGGTATTTTGCAGTATGGTCAGCAGGTGTTCGAAGGCTTGAAAGCTTATCACACCAAAGATGGCCGTGTCGTGACGTTCCGTCCGGACCTCAACGCTTCTCGTTTGGTGGATTCTGCAAAACGTCTTGAAATGCCGCCAGTCCCGGAAGAAATGTTCATGGAAGCCGTAGAAGCCGTCGTATCTGCTAACAAAGAATGGATTCCTCCTTACGAATCCGGCGGGTCCTTGTACTTGCGTCCGTACATCTTCGCAACCGGCCCTGTAATCGGCGTTAAACCGGCTGATGAATACCAGTTCCGTCTCTTCGGTACTCCGGTAGGTTCTTATTTCAAAGGCGGCGTTAAACCGATTACCTTGTGCGTAAGTGACTTCGACCGTGCAGCTCCGCATGGTACTGGCCACATCAAAGCTGGCTTGAACTACGCTATGAGTCTTCATGCATACATCCAGGCACACAGCAAGGGCTATGACGAAAACTTGTTCCTCGACCCGGGCACTCGCACCTACGTTGAAGAAACCGGCGGTGCTAACTTCTTATTCGTTAAGAAAGACAACACCATCGTAACGCCGAAATCCGACTCCATTTTGCCGTCCATCACTCGTCGTTCCTTGGTTCAGTTAGCTGAAAACTTGGGCTTCAAGGTTGAACATCGCAAAGTAGCGTTAACTGAATTGGCTGACTTCGCTGAAGCTGGTCTTTGCGGTACTGCTGCTGTTATTTGCCCGGTTGGCAAGGTTGTTGACCATGGCAAAGAATATGTCTTCAACGAAGGCAAAGACACTATGGGGCCGGTTCTTACTAAATTGTATGAAACCTTGCGTGGCATCCAGCTCGGCACCGTTGAAGGTCCTGAAGGTTGGATTCGCGAATATAAATAATAACTGCGCCTAGAACGGTTATTAAAATTATACATGTCGAACGCCTAGCAATACTTTTCCTCTTGACAGTTAGAAATGCAAATGCTAAAATAACCTAGTAGCTTGCATATGGAGGATTACTCAAGAGGCTGAAGAGGACGGTTTGCTAAATCGTTAGGGCGGGTTACCGTCGCTAGGGTTCGAATCCCTAATCCTCCGCCACACTACAAAGAACACGGCTTATCTGATAAGCCGTGTTTTTCTTTATCTAAAATTACAATAAGGCCACTAGCAGGACCTAACACAAAAACGGGTGCAACGTTCAATACGTTACACCCGTTTTCGCATAGCTAGCGCTTACATATGAATATGCACGCTCTCTTCCCCATCGTGATGATGCACATGTACGTGATACCGTTCATCGACGAGGTTAACCGACTTCAAAAGGTCCGTTTGCTGCAAGATTTCCAACGGCGTGCCATCCGCCACAATCTGATGGTCTTCGCTAAATAACACAATGCGGTCCACCATATCCGTTACCATGCGCAAATCATGAGTCGCAATGATAAGTGTCTTACCGGCACTGCGCAGCTCTTGCCAAATGCCGAGCAAGAAGGTTTGGGTCCGTGGATCCAGTGCCGCCATCGGTTCATCCATGAGGAGCACTTCCGGATTCATGGCCAACGTGGCCCCAATGGCGATACGCTTCTTTTGACCGCCACTTAAGTGATACGGCACTGCCTCAAGCAGGCTCGTAATATCTAATACCTGCGCTACATCCTTGACGCGCTGGTCGATTTCCGCATCAGACAAGCCCATTTGCTGCGGCCCGAAGGCAATTTCTTCGTACACCGTGGGACAGAACAGCTGCGCATCGGAATTTTGGAATACAGAGCCCACGCGCTGGTGGAAGCGTTTCACCAGCTCCGGCTTATGTAAAAACTCTGACGTTACCGGCGTACCATCGAAGGTAAAGGTGCCCGCCGTCGGCGATAAAATACCGCTTAAAATGCTGAGCACCGTCGTTTTACCGCACCCATTGGCGCCCATGAGCGCCACCGCTTCGCCGCGCTTAATGGACAGCGACAAATCGCTTAGCGTAGCCTGGCCCGGCTCGTAGCCAAAGCCTATATGATCTAACTCAATATACAAGGAGAACTCCTTTCTAGCGCCCACCAACGATGAACGCATAGAGGATAAATACATCCACTACGACGATGAGCCCGTCCCACAGACTCCACTTCGTCTTACCGGCTTTAACCGCCCGGTACGTGCCGTCAAAGCCGCGGCACACCATGCCCCAATAAAGAGCCTGCGCCTGTTCGCGGGACCGCAGGAACAGCATACCCATAACCCCGCCTAGGCTGTGGCCATTATTGCGACCACGACCGACCGAACGCAAGCGGAGCGCATACATCATCGAAAGCGCCACACGACCAAGGACGAAGATATATTTTAACGTAATATGTAAAATAAACACCAAGCCGGCCGGTACGCGTAGCCATTTAAAGGCGCGGAGCACGCCATTCCAGTCCGTCGTCAGGCTAAAGAGCTGCATTGCCGTTACGGTCATAAAAATCTTAATGGCGATTAATGGCGCTCGCGTCTGTCCCATCCAGAAATATGCCGGAAGTAGCACGATAAGGTTAATAATCGCCGCCGTAAAGGCTACCTTCAGAATTAAATAGGACTGACGACCGGACAGCAATGCTAAGCGCACGCAAAGCCACGCCAACGGCACGTACAGAAACTGCGGTATCGTCGCCGTGATGACCACAAAACAAACTAAAAGGGCATCCACAAGCTTTAACAGCGGATGCCCCCATCCGTTACGAACAGCACCGTCCACTGCATAACAGCGCCGTAAAACACGTAACAACCCTTGTATACTCTTATCTATGAACCGGTCCCTCCCCGGTGCCGGTGCATAGTTTTCATCTTGCTGTAACCAGTTTGGAATCGCCATAGCTAGGATACCTGGCGAATACCGGCGATAATCTTAAAGAGAATCGTCAGCACCGCTACGCCGATGATGGCCGATAAAATATAACCGGTCACATCGGGAAGCCCCGGAATAGCGTAATCCCCAAATGGCGCCGCCCAGGACCAACCGTCCGCCATGCCGCTTGGTACATAACCTAAGGCGTGACCATTAACTACCACATCACTAATCTCATCGGTGCCCCATTCGCCCCACGCCGTCGCTTCTGTCAAAAGGCCTAACGGACATAAGATTATGAGCACTACGAGCAATGTATATAACGCTTTATGGTTCACATCAAAGCCTTCGTTGAAATTGAGGCCTTTCATTTCAGTTTTGTGAACGAAGGAGAAAATACCCATGGAGAAGATGGCTTCCGCCAGGCCTGCAATGGTGAGGTGCGGTATCATCATGGCCGGAATGGACACACCTAGCGGATACGGGCAATAGAGTGCCTGCCCCGCTGCATCGTGAAATAACGCCGGCTGGATACCGAACTCAAGGGCCGCCATAAAGGCCGCCGCATTAATGCCTAAGTACGCGCCAATGCCTACCGCCAACGGATCCGGCATATGCTGGCGCAAGAAGCGGAACGCACCATAACCAACGGACGGCAACAGCACCGCCATATTAAAGATATTAGCCCCCAGCGCAAGCAAGCCGCCATCGCCGAAGAACAACGCCTGGATGACCAGCGCCGCCGTAACGGCCAGCACCGCTGCCTCAGGCCCTAGGAGCACCGCTATGAGCGTACCACCTACAGCATGAGCACTGGTACCGCCTGGCACCGGCACATTGAACATCATCAGCAAAAAGGACAACGCCGCGCCTACCCCCAACAAAGGAACTCGTTCGGGCGGCACGCGATGTTTAATTCGTTTGGCACACGTATAGACCACCGGAAGAGCCGCCACCGCCATCACAGCGCACGTCGACGGGCTCAGATAATTCTCCGGAATATGCATGTAATAACACCTCGCAAAACAGACTAATCAAAATACATTCATTACAAACTTCTTACATTTTCTACTATCTTACCATACTTAAAACCGTGAAAGAAGCCCCCCTAGGGCATATCCGGCGCCCCATCCTTACAAATTAAAATGATAGGCCCTATAGAAATGCCGCAACCCCTTTAACCGCCAAAACAAACACAAAAAAGTCGCGCCCCGCGAAGGTCCCCCGACCATCACAAGACGCGACAATATATATGGTTTAAACGTTCTCTCTTCTTGTTCTCTATAGGTTTTGTAGGTTCTATACGTTCTCTCTATTCTTTTGCTTAAGCACGGTTTCTCACGCCGTCTTAAACGTGTTGCCACAGCTAACGGGTTTCTCACGTCCGCCAGTTATATTGGCTAACCGATTAAATGAACCAAGCCATTTCGTCGGTCATATTCTTTGGTGTAAAGGCTACACGATGACGGGGCGTGTGCTTGTCGTGACCATCCACCAAATGAATGGACGGCTTGGTTTTGCGAGCCACCACGTTTTCCGGTTCCGTTTCGTAGATTACAACGCCGGCCGGAATGTCACGTTTAATAACCAAGTTACAACCGATGCGCGAGCCGTTACCAACGGTAATGTCACCTAACACCTTCGTACCGGCACCGATTAATACATCGTTGCCAATGGTCGGATGACGTTTCACACGGCGGGAACTCATGCCGCCCAAGGTAACACCATGAAACAACGTTACGTCGTCACCGACAATAGCGGTTTCACCAATTACGACGCCCATGCCGTGATCGATGAATAAGCCGCGACCGATGGTAGCGCCCGGGTGAATTTCAATGCCCGTTGCGTTGCGCGCATGCAAAGCAATGCGCCGCGCCAATAGCTTGTACCCATGTTTATATAAACGATGAGCGAAGAAGTGCCAGAATAACGCCGTTATGTGAGGATACGTCCAAAGGACCATCAACACCGAATCCGCTGCCGGATCAGAGTCCATAACGCGTTTAATATTATATCGAATCGCTTGCCATAACTGTTTCATAGTGCCTCCTGTCGGATTGTTGCTCCGAAAACATCTCACGCACCTACGGTGCTAATCTAGCACCATTATGCTTTTACATATTCCACATCATCAAATTCGAGCATGGACAAGTATTTTTCAACCCCGTCCGGAGCGATAGCTACAACCGGTACGCCCGGGTTCTTAGCAGCCAATGCCTTAGCAGCTGTAATAGCAGCGCCGGCAGAAATACCGATGCTAATGCCGGATTCGCGCATGAAGGTCTGAACCTGAGCAATAGCGTCATCGTCGGATACAGCGATGATTTCATCCATCAAGGACTGGTCAAAGTTTTCCGGGATAAAGCCAGCGCCGATCCCCTGAATCTTATGAGCACCGCCAACGCCTTTGGAAATTACCGGAGAACCAGCCGGTTCAACAGCAACTGCTTTAATAGCCGGGTTAGCTTCTTTCAATTTACGAGCTACACCAGTGAAGGTCCCGCCAGTACCAACACCAGCTACGAAAATACCAACATTCGGAACCTGTTCCAAGATTTCCGTTGCCGTCGTAGCGTAGTGGATGTACGGGTTAGCCGGGTTAACGAACTGGCCAAGGGTTACTGCAGTCGGGTTAGCATCAAGGATTTCCTGCGCTTTAGCCAACGCACCTTTCATGCCCGTAGCTTTCGGAGTCAAGATCAACTGAGCGCCATAAGCTTTTACCAATTCGCGACGTTCTTTACTCATGCTTTCCGGCATAAGGATTACAACTTTGATACCGAGTACAGCGCCCAACATAGCCAACGCAATACCGGTGTTACCGCTGGTAGCTTCTACCAAAATCGTATCCGGTTTGATTAAGCCTTTGTCCTGAGCGTCTTTCAACATGCCATATACGGCACGGTCTTTAACGCTACCACCAGCATTATATTTTTCCAATTTTACATATACATTAGAATCTCCGATCTGATAAACCGGGGTATTACCAATCAATTTCAACGTATCATTTACAGGTTTCATAAAAACTCTACTTCCTTTCGGTTTTCCTTTTGTTTGTAAGAACAGATTGTAAATTTAAATACGCAGTGCGGCAACGACAATTACTCTTGGCAATTGCAACTAATAAAAAAAGCCCTTGATCACATTTGTGACCAAGGGCGATAGTTCGCGGTTCCACCTTGTTTCATCCGGCTGTGCGCACAACCGAATATCTCTGACTGTACAGGCCTCTTACTGACGTCATAGGCTGTATACAGATTCGCTGTAACGGGCGACACCCGAGGAAGACTCCCCTGCCGAAGCAGCTTTGCCTTAATAACTCCGAGATGCACTTCACTTAACCGTCATCACCCGCTCACAGCAAACCGGGCTCTCTGGACATGACCGCGTACCGCTACTCTTCTCTTCATCGTCATGATTGTGTATTCAAATCGTAAACCTACTATAACACTATGAATTAGTCTTGTCAACACCTCAAACTAGAAATTTTTCAGTTTTGCAAAACTCCTTCACCAGTGCTCATTAATTTGCACTCATTATACAACAACGTTTCTGAAATAAAAAGCCCCCTAGCCAAAATATTTTTCACCTTGCGGCAAAACCTTTATAAACACTAGCTTTTTAGCGCATAAAAAAACTATCCCCGCTCCCAATAGCGAGGATACTCATCTATGTTAACCGAGTATGCCTTTTGAGGATTAGTTAGCCGGTTTATATGTATTGTACGCGTTATTCTGGTAATCGCGATTATCTTTCTGGTCCTTCTGGTCTTTGTTATCTTTCTGGTCCTTGTTCGGAGCCTGATACTGACCATTCGGCTGGTTTACGCCCTGTTTAGCGTATTCTCCGTTTTGCTGACGCGTCTTGTAGTCAGCTGCCAACGCCTGTTTGCGTTTTTCCTTCGTAGCCTGATCTACTGTAGTTTTCTTTTCTGCTTTATAAGCCTGCGGTGCTTTGTTGTCTTTATTTTCAGTAGCCTGGAATTGCTGTTTTTCTTTCTTAGCCTTAGCTGCTACCGTCGTTTTCTTTTCATTCTGCGGTGCTACGGCCGGTTGACCATTCTGATCGCGTTCTGCATCCTGGTATACCAACGCCGGCTGCTGCGGTGCGTTCTGAATGCCTGCTGCATTAACCGACGTGTTACCGCTAACACCATTTAACCACAAAGTTACCGCCGCGACCGGCACAAATAATACATATCTCCGTTTCATAACTGATTCCTCCTCATACGTTACACGTGAATACACGGTTCTCTAACTAATTAACTTCGCCTTCACGAAGCATCTCTAAGATATAATCTTTTGTCGATGTCCAATGTACTGTCGTATCGACTGACATAAATTTAGCAATCGTAGATGAGATATATATGAAAAATTGATGAATATATCATGAAAAACTATGAATCTAAGATGAAGTTTTCTGAAATAAAAATCTCTCTCATAATCTTTTCTTACTTCGCTACCGGCACAGTTTCCGCACACAACAAAATGACCCTCGCGTTAGGGAGACGCGAGGGTCGGTGTTCGTACATGTTGTACTCACGATTAGGTATAGGTATTTAGAGGTTCAACAAGCGGACCCGCTCAGCGATGACCCCGGGATAAAGAATCATCGGGAGTTGTAATCGGTTGGTACTGTGTTACCACGTCTTACTGTTCCCTTGTTGTGAGTTCATTATAGCATATACATCTAAACATTTCAATATGCAATATTTAAATTTTTCGAACTAATATTTTTATAGCTGAGTCGCACATATATTGATAACCTTTTTCATTGGGATGTACATCACCGGCATAGACGATTTCGCCCCGTTTATCCGCTGCCGCAATGGTTTTATAGAAATCTATATAGGCAATACCCTGTGCTTCGCAGTAGGCAGCTACCAATTTATTATACTCACGAAGAAGTGAATCCGACCCATCGGGATCGCAATCGATTTGCGGCGGTAAGCCCACAACCGGCGTAAGTCCCGCCTTTTGAATGCGCGCCACACAGCGCTTCAAGCCTTCAAAGCAATCGGCGGCACTGCGATCATGAAGCATATCATTGGTACCGCCCATGACAAAGGCGCCTACATAGTGATGCTTAACCAGTTCTACATCGGACAAATTCGCATCCAGTTGATTATAAATAGCCGCCAGCGTCGCGCCATCAACGGCGACATTGTGAATACGAATCGTCGGCAGCTTCGCCTGTGCTGCTTCTACCCAGCCCTTACCGAAGGGCACATCGTAGCCGCGGGTAATGGAGTCACCGGCAAAGAGCCACTGCGGACGGTTCGCATCAGATTCAACGGTAATGCCATTGTCGGCAATGCCCAGCTTTGTTAAGAGGGGATCCACAACACCATTCACGCCAAAAGCGTATTCGCGGTCAATACAGGTCCCACAGCTACGGCACGGTGTGTCGCCACCTTCGTAGCAGCTCCATGTCATTTCATAAGGAACACCCAAAGAAAGACCAACGCGGACTAGTTCCGCTTTATTCATCGTGTTGAATGGTGCTTCAATAGTCACCTTGTTGTACGTCCCCAAAGAAATGGCGCGACCCATAGCATTTACAAAAGCCTCACTGCAATCGGCATACGCATTGCCTGCCGCATCATCAGCATGAGCACCGAGGTATAATTTCACATCGTCGTCAGGGAACACACTCATGGCAAGGCTCGCAACGGCAGATAGCATCAAGCCATTGCGGAACGGCACATACGTAGCTACCATGCCTTCGCCGTTTTCAGCAATTTGGTCGGCATAGCTTTTGTGCACAATATCTTCGGTAGACTGTTTTAACAGCGAGCAATTGGACTGAGCAAATACGGCCGACAAGTCAAGCTCATAATGCTTAACCTTGTAATACGCCGCCACCTGACGAGCACAGGTTAGCTCCTTGTCGTGCTTTTGACCGTAAAATACCGATACGGCCGCTACATTTTCAGCGCCTAAACGGTGGACGGCCAATGCCAAACAGGTCGTGGAATCCACGCCACCGCTAGATAATACCATTGCTTTCATAGTTACCTCTTTCGCTATTTAAAAATCGATGATACGGACCACCTGGGCCATCGCATCATCGCTAATGTACTACGTTTCAATTAACGTAACGCTTACCAACTTACTAGGCAAGCGTTCGTTCTCTTAATAAATTGTATACTATTTACTCTGCGGTGACAACAAAAAAAGACCACTCCCTTTTACCGGCTGTGCCCGCTGCCATCAAGGCACTGCTCAGAGAGTGGTCATGTTTCGGTCTGCTACGAATGATCGCTCATGAGGAACCATTGCAGGATTCTCTCGGCTACATTCACGGGGTCGCAACTCTCCGGTTGCTCATTAGGTGTTAGCATCAAGTATTATGCTACACACCGGGTCGGCAACCGTTCCGGTCTAGCCCAGCCATAGAAGACTTTTAACTTACGTTTATTATAACACACTATTTTCTCTACATGAATACTTCAGTTGCATTTAACGCATTCTTAGTGGTATCAATTTCGCATACCTTGGACGTTTTTTGTCCTGTTTCTTTGTATACATATCACTGGCTAGAAATAAAAGCCCATAGTACCTAGATTTCCCACAATCTAATTATGATTACCAAAACGCATGTATCAATCCCGTTTCGTCCATAATTCGTCAATTTGACGACCTCTATGTATACCCTTACGTACCCTTATTTACAGATTAGATTCTTCACATGAATACATAACGTTGGTTGAGGCTGTTTATTTCACAAACACTGGGTGCGCCAATCACCTAGAAGAACGGCCAAACGATAGGTATAACGATAAGGCTGACGATAAAACATACCACGATAAGCGGTATACCGGCTTTCATGTAATCCGTGAAGGAGTACTGGCCAGGGCCCAACACGATGGTGTTCGGCGGAGTGCCAACCGGCGTAGAAAATGCACAAGAGGCGGCTACTGCAATAGCCATCAATACAGCATGCGGGTTAGCACCCATGCCCTGCGCAATGGCGATACCAATCGGTGCCAACAGAGCACAGGACGCGGTGTTCGACATGAACTGCGTCAACAAGCAAGACAAGAGGAACAAAATAGCCGTTGCGAAATACGGGCTCGGATTCGTCCCCATGAGATTAATAACCGCATCGGCGATTAATTTACCGGCGCCGGATTTATCCATTGCCGTCGCTACCGGCATCATACCGGCGAAAAGGAAAATGGTAACCCAGTCAATAGACGTGTACGCCTGTTTTTCCTTCATACAACCAGTGAGCACGCACAGAATTGCGCCAATAACCGCTGCAATATGGAGCGGCATGAGCTTCGTCGCCATCGTCACAACCACGCCAATCAAGATAACACCGGCGAAAACCTGTTTCATCTTGTCGTTGGATACGTCCTTCGCATCCACTTCTTGTTCAACTTCTACATCAGCACTAACGATGTGCTTCGGCAAGAACCGTTTACCAATGAGCATCATGAATGCAATGGTCGCTACGGTCAACGGAATGCCGATCCAAGCAAATTCAAAGAAACCAAACTGAGGAAGGCCAGCAGCTTTTAACGCACCGTTGGCAATGATGTTCGGCGGCGTCCCTACCATGGTGATAATACCACCGATACCAGCGGCGAAGGCCATTGGCATTAATTGCCGTGATGCCGAAATCTTAGCTACTGAACAAATCCCTAAAATAACCGGTAACAACGCAGCCGCCGTCCCCGTGTTCGACAACACAGACGACATGAGCGCCGTTACCACCATAACCGCCAACATCAACGAATTTTCCCCTGTACCGGCTTTTTTAACTACCGTTGTCCCGATAGTCTGCGCCAAACCGGTATAGAATAAAGCGCCGCCAATAACGAACATGCCCGCAAACAACACCACTGTCGAGTCGGACAACCCACTAAATACCTGTTTCGGTGAAATAACGCCCAACAACCCTAGCGCAATTGCACCTAACAACGACGTAATGGCCAATGGAATAATCTCGGTAACAAATAAAATCGCCATAACGCCTAACACGCTTAATGTTAAATATGCCGCATCCATAAGCATTCTCCTTTGTTACTACGACTACACAATAGAGAGAACGCCACAACACTTTGCACTCAGCGATTACACGCTGGACGGATATTATCAATGGCGGTAAACTGATAATCATCCTAAACTTGAAATACTTACGATTCCCTTATTTATATAATAACTTATTTTCATGAATGTTACAAATTGAGCGAATTAGATATAAGTCATATTCCTATGGGCAATTATTATAAAAATATATTGTGACTAGCGATAAACGCCTGATATAGTTGTCTATTTTCTTTAGTACTAAATTACGCAATTTCAATCAATCAATTTTCATGTAGTGCGCTTTAATGGGAATAAAAGCACAAAAAAGCTGTCCAATCCATAGGGATTAGACAGCTTATCATCAGATGTTGGCGGAGGAAGTGGGATTCGAACCCACGGTCCCTTGCGGGATCACTGGTTTTCAAGACCAGCTCCTTAAACCACTCGGACACTCCTCCAATGTATTAACTTACCTACAATATTGTACCAAAGCGCCCTGTCTCCTGTCAACGAGCGTCGCTTATAGGAAGTCGTTCTTCCACAAGAGCAAACCGGCTCCCAAGGTGGCAACCGCAGCGATGCCAATTACGATGGCAAAGCCTTCCGGCCCCGCTTCGGCAAAGGGCACAGGAACGTTTACGCCCCACAAGCTGAAGATTACCGTCGGCACGGCGAGGATAATCGTCACAGCGGCCAATAATTTCATAACCATGTTCAAGTTATTGGAGATAATGGACGAGAACGCGTTCATCATGTTCATAAGGATATTGGAATACATTTCAACCATTTCAATAGCCTGTTTATTTTCGATGATTACGTCTTCCAGTAAGTCTTCGTCTTCTTCGTACATTTTCAGCAAATGACGCACTTCGTCATGACGACGAATGCGCAAGATGCGCTCCATAACGGTACCGTTCGTCTTCAAGGCTGACGTGAAGTAGGTCATGGATTTCTGTAATTCTAACAGCTGGAAGAAGTCCTTGTTCTTCGTCGTATGGCGCAACTGAATTTCAATGTCGTCGGTACGGCGGTTGATTTGTTGCAAGTAACGTAAGAATAACGTCGCTGTGCGATACATGATCTGGAACAGGAAGCGCGTCTTCTTGAACGTGTAGAACGTAGCAATCTGGTTATTGAGGAACGGATACAGAACCTCGGTTTCTTCGAGACATACGGTGATGAAAAAGTCCGGCGTCAAGAAAATACCAAGCGGCACGGTATCATAGCTATCTGTACCGCGCAAAGCCGGAATGTTGATAACGACGAAGATGTAGTTATCTTCAATTTCAACGTGCGAACGTTCTTCCATATCCAAAGCGGTCTTCAGCACTTCGGTAGGGATTTCCGTCATAATATTGACTAAGGCTAGCTCATCGGGGTCAGGATTCACCAAATTAATCCACGAACCTTTTGTCGCGTCCGCCACTGTCGTATCGGAGAAAAGTTCTCCTTCCGCATGTTTGTATACCGTGAGCATATGCCACCTCCCGAATCAAAAAGTTTACACTCTAGTTTATAAAAGAAATCCACCTTTCGTCAAGGCTTTCTCAAGCAATATCAGTGAATTTTACGCGTTTTTTACGCTTTTCTTAAGCATTCCCCGGCCTTCTCGTCGTTAAGTAAACACCACCGAGAATTAAGAGGGCAAATATCCCTTTATGCAAGGTAATTGTCTCTCCTAAGAATACATATGCCATAATGGTGGCAAACACCGGCGTCAGGTTCATAAAAATCGACGTCCGTGCCGGCCCGATATAACGCACCGAGATCATCTGAAATAAATACCCCATAACAGACGCAAAAACGGCCATATAGGCTACCGAGAGCCACGCTGTCATCGATACATG
>ERZ791611.488-NODE-488-length-38523-cov-14.469767_pt1 | contig 38523 bp, 35 predicted proteins | sample MGYA00510275_ERZ791611 | MGnify/ENA primary metagenome ERZ791611 (study PRJEB30046, sample SAMN00791912) | human gut metagenome | study: EMG produced TPA metagenomics assembly of the A metagenome-wide association study of gut microbiota in type 2...
AGCAGTTGCAGCGAAGATTGCAGCAAAACGTTTTTTCATTGTAAATTACCCCTTTCGGAATTCAACAGAAAAAATTTTGAATGTAGATTCTGTTTGCTTCCTACTCGTTCTTTTCCCGTTACTCGATAACGTCTACCGGAGTGTCCATGTTTCCTCACGATTGTCATCTTTCTCAGTAATCAGTTCTTTCGTTAGCTCACTGAATCTACAATGATATTACCATGAAAAACATGTTTTGTAAAGTTATTTCATGTGGGGCTCACTTTTGACCATGCAAAATACGCAATAATAAAACTTTATAACGCGCTACAAACCCTTGTAAACACTGACTTTTCAAACTACTATATATAGTGGTACTCAAATCAAATTTTGAGTTTTCTAGGTGTCTAAATGCAACTTTTTCTCATCGAAAATTACACGGTTCGCATAAAAACCTCTAAATTGTCATGATTTATTCTCTATTTGAATCGCTGATTTAATTTAGTGAGATTAATTTCACCATTAACTTATTGTATAAAAAAGTCGCTACACCGTACATCCACCATGTACAATGTAGCGACTTTGCTTTGGCCTGATGAGGAATTTCATTTCAGAGAACAAAACTCATCAACTAGCCATTAACTTTTACAATTTGAAATCGTACACAACGTGACCAATAACGTGATTCATCGGAACTGGACCAATGAAGCGGCTGTCACTGGAGTGGTTGCGGTTATCCCCCATTACGAATACGTAGCCTTCCGGAATTTTAACCGGTGCGGTCTGCGCGTAGGTCATGGTTGGATCCTTCGTATACGGTTCTTCTAATTCTTTACCGTTACGCCATACGTGGCCGTCTTTGAACTGCAACGTATCACCTGGCAAGCCAATAACGCGTTTTACCCACGCATCATGGCGTTCAGCGGATTTGCTGAATACGGATAAGTAGTTAGAAGCTACGTCGGTAATATCATCCTTCCAGGTACGAGGACGATTTACACGGCTATCGATGATAACAATATCACCGTAGTTCGGCGAAATGCCGCGGATGTGATCCCATTTGGACACGATGAGGAAATCACCATTGTGCAAGGTGTTTTCCATGGATTCACCGGATACACGGGTAATCTGGCCCACAAAAACATGGATTAGAATAGCCACAGCCAAGGCGATTACGATGGCGTAGACCCATTCCCATATTTCATGTAATACTTGTTTCCCCATAGAATTATCTTTTTCCATACTGTAATACCCGAATCGATTGTATCAATCCGGTCTCCTTTCTCTTATCATCGGAGCGCTTAGTGAATGGTCTTCTTGCCGAACTGGCCGCCAAACACGTCGTGAACGTCCGTTATGGTAATGAACGCGTTTTCATCCTTTTCATAGACAATGTCCTTGAGTTTTGTAATTTCAAGACGCGTCACTACTGAGTATAACACTTTTTTGGGCTGTTTTGAATAGCCACCTTCGCCGAATAATACGGTAACGCCACGACCAAGGCGATACATGAGGACTTCGCGAATCGCGTCGGGCTCGTCGGTGATGATCATAACGCCCTTAGATTCTTCAAGACCGGTGATGGTAATATCGATCATCTTATAGGCTATAAAGTAAGCAATTAACGAGTACATGGCGCTGTTCCAGCTGTACACGAAACCGGCTGCACCGAGGATGAACAGGTTGAAGGCCATTACGATTTCGCCAACGGAGAAGGTACTTTTTTTGTCCATGATGATAGCCACAATTTCGGTGCCATCCAAGGAACCACCGTTACGAATAATGAGCCCTACCCCAATGCCAAGGATAATGCCGCCGAAGATGGACGCCAAGAACGGGTCGATGGTAAGAGGCGCAATGTTGTGCATAAACAGTGAGATTACGGAGATACATACGACCCCAAAGAGTGTCGCTATAGTAAATCGCTTACCGATTAGCTTATATCCTAAATACAGGAATGGTAGGTTGACGACTACGACGAAGAAACTGAAGGATAAGCCGGTAATGCTCGATGCCATCAAGGAAATACCGACTACGCCACCGTCGATGATGTTATTCGGTACCAGGAACACATCCAAACCTACAGTGTAGATTATGGACCCCAGTACAATCATAAAATAACGCAACACGTGCCCTTTCCAGGTTAAATTTTTTGCTCGTTTATACGCTGCCATATGAACCCCTTTCTTCCAAATAACTCTAAAATATTCGATATGCTCCAATTATATCATATTTTTACGGACTTTTCCTATCATTGCGTACTGTTATAATTTTGATAAGTACCGTTCGCCGATTATCCACGCTGTGAAATCATCCACCGGTTCCGGCGGGTACAGCATGCCTTTGGGGATGAGTCGCTTCAGCCCTTTCGGTGGATTGTACTCAAAGTAGCGTTTACGCGCTTCTTCGGTAGTATGCGCTTCTTCCGTAAGCACCACGTCGCATTTCGTTCCCTTTGCCGCCGCTTTCAAGCGATCACTAACTGCATTGTGGTTGGTCCCATTGCCGCACACAATGCGTTCGATGGACGGATACGCCGCTAGTAGCGTTGCCGTTTCCTCTTCAATAGTCTCTGTAGGTACGATTTTCTTACATCTAAGCACACCATGCTCGCTGAGCACCGCCATGCCCGATTTTTCTCGTCCCGGATCAATTGCTAAAATATCCACACCCATCATCCCTTCATAACACATAGCTTGTAAGACAGTTTTCGATTATATACTCTATTTATGAGCCTTACGTTAATTGTAACACTGCTACAAATAGCAAACCGCTACAATTGGTAAAAATAAACTGCAGCCAGCGCCTCTGTGCGTTGACTGCAGTCTTACGTTAAATATCATTGATACGCAAGTAAATCTGTACCGGTCCATTGGTGTATGTATCGTCTTTAGCGACCGCTTCGATGCGAACCGGACCATGAATGGATTCCAGTTCCTTAATGGTGCTAAATAAATCGCTACCCGGCAAGGAGCCTACATCACCGGAAATCGGATCCGGCAAGATACCTTTGCTCTTCGCTTGACCGTTAACTTCTTTTAAGAAGGATAAGATATTGTACTGTGCGTTGTCACCGCCTTGAATCGTCGCCGTCCAAATAATATCGTTCTTGTGGAATACAAGACGATATGGGAAAGCTTCAATTTCAGCCAACGCCGGTTCACCATAGATGATGTTAGCACCGGCGGACACGCGAACGGTCATCGGTTCCTTCGACGCAGCAATTTGTGCCGCTACTTGCTTCAAATTATTGGAATCTACATAGATAACGAATTTATCCTCCGTAATGCCTAAGCGTTTTAAGATTAAGCCATTCGTATCTTTAAGAATACTGGAGATAGCCGCTTCGCTTTGGGCTTCGTTGAGGCCCGGACGAATTAACGCACCGCTCAGCACTTCGCCGACCCGGAATACCACTTGTCCTTCACGCATTTGGTTCAGGTTCTTTTCCAAATCCGACGTAGCCACCTTCAAGTTGCTAATGTGCTGTTCCATTTGCTTACGCGTTGCTTCTAGGTCCTTCACTTCCTGCGTAGACGCATTTAAGCGCGCTTCGGACTGCTGGTAGGCCTGCTGAACTGTTAAGAGTTGCTGGCTCATTTCATTACGAGCCTCTCTGGCATTTTCCAGTTCCTGCTGCGCCGACTGCACATCCTTGTTCATCTGCGTCAATGCTTTTTCTTTGTCAGCTAAGTCTTTTTTACTCTGGTCCAGCACCTTCTTATTCTCCTCCAGCTCTTGGTTCTTTGCTTGCACATCGCTGGAGAGTTGGTTCATTTCAGAACGGAGCTGGTCCATACCAAACAACGCCGTACGCACGTTTTGGGAGGCTAAAGCCATGATGCCCATCGTCAAGCCTGCAATGGCAATGCCTGTGACGATGGTAACTATAATCGAAGTATGTCGCGGCCGTAAGCCAAATAACGACATGCGTCGCTTCCCGACCTTGGTGCCGATTTTATCGCCGATAAACGCAATAGCGCCGCCCATGATGACCAAGATGAGTATAATCCGTAGCCCTTCCAGCATGCCGCGACCTCCTTTCGCTATCCGTAACTTTCTATACACGTAAAAAATGCATGCTTCCGTTGACCGTGTCAATGCAAGCATGACTGTTTCAAAATCTGCAAGTACCTTTCAGTAATACTCTGTATTTATTGTACCTTATTTTGAAAAAATCCTCCACACATATTATGTAAAAAAATAAAAGATTTTCAATTACCGCCTATAAAAAAATAAAAGATTTTCAATTACCGCCTATAAAACAGCAATCAAAAATCTTTTATCTACTTACTTATCCTATGCCCTGCTTACGCCAATTGATAGCACAGGTCATCAATTACTTGGATACGCGCCAGTTCAGGTACAACCCGGCAACAATGCCTAAGAAGTCCGGAATACAAGCAGCAACCAGCGGCGGCAATGCACCACCTTTGCCCAAAGCACCGGTGAAGGTCATAACCCCGTAATACACGAAGATAATGAGCACACTGAGGCCAAAGCCGATAGACGAGCTGGAACGCTGTTTCTGAAGGCCTAGCGGCGCCCCTACTAAAGCGAACACGAAGCTGGCAATCGGAATCGTGAAACGCTGATACATTTCCATTTCCAATTTCGTGGTACTAACATAGCTTGCTTTATAAGCCTGAATCTGCTGACGCAATTCTTTAATGGTCATTTCTTCCGGATTACGCTGTTCCGAAGAAATCTGTTTCGGATCCTTGGCGATAGGCAACACCTGTTCTTTGAAGTGCATGTTGCGTTCTACGCCGTTCCCGTCCGGAGACAGGTCATACACAACGCCGTCATGCATAATCCAGTAGGAACCGTTCCACGTAGCGGTATTTGCGTATTCCATTTGGGTTACGTTGCCGTTCGTGAAGAGCTGTGCGGTGATGCCGCTTAATTCCTTCGTCTTAGAGTCGAATTTCTTAGCATACATCAAGGCGCTGATGTTGTCGCCTTCCATGGTTTTGAGCACAATGTGTTCCTGTGCTTGCGGTACAGCCTGTTTGGTAATTTCATTACGAATAATGTTCTGGTACGCATGGTTAGCGGCCGGAACCACGTATTCGTTAAAAGCTACGGCACCGATTGAAATAAAAAACGCGGCAACGTACACTGGCATAGCCAGGCGCAAGAAGCTAAGGCCACCGGCACGCATGACGATGATTTCACTAGTACCACTGAGACGACCGAAGGTTAAGAGCGATGCTAAGAGTACCGCCATAGGGAATGTGAGCACTACGATGCTAGGTAGTGCCAAAATAAAGGCACGGGACACCGACCACAGCGATGCACCGTATTCCGTTATGTATTGAGCAATGCGAAACAAAGTACCGGTACCGACAAAGATACTGGTAAACGCAAAGATCCCGAATAAGAACGGACCGATAAAAGCTTTAAGTATATAGTTGTCCAATATTCGCATGAGCGTTTTCCACCTCCTTGTCGCTACATCTTAAAGTCTTGGCCTAAGTAGAATTCACGGGCTACCGGGCTTTCGGCCACTTCCTGAGAAGTGCCTTCCAACAGGATTTTACCGGAATTCAAAATATAGGCCTTATCAACGATACCTAAGGTTTCGCGAACATTATGGTCTGTAATCAAAACGCCAATGCCGCGCGCCTTCAAATGACGGATGATGGACTGAATGTCCGCCACCGCAATCGGGTCAACGCCGGCAAATGGTTCGTCCAAGAGGATAAAACGCGGTGCCAAGGCGATGCAGCGTGCAATTTCAACACGGCGACGTTCACCGCCGGACAACTGCATGCCCTTTCGAGTACGCACGTGGGCAATGTGGAATTCTTCCAGCAAGGATTCAACGGTTTCCTCGATTTCTTTTTTGGACAAATCCGTCGTTTGTAGCATGGCACGAATGTTATCCTCTACGGATAAGTTACGGAAAATCGACGCTTCCTGCGGCAAATAGCCAATGCCCTGATCAGCCCGTTTGTACATAGGCATGCGCGTAATTTCCTTGCCACCGATGAAAATATCACCGTCGTTCGGCTTTTCAATCCCTACGATCATGTAGAAGGTAGTGGTCTTGCCGGCACCATTCGGTCCCAACAAGCCGACCACTTCCCCTTCGGCTACACGAATACTGACCCCGTCCACTACATTGCGGCCTTTATATGTTTTTATCAAATTTTTAGTTTCAATAAACATAGTCAGGCTCCTTTATTGCGGTGTAATAATCAACGTACTGCGGCCACCAACGGTCTGTACCGAATTATCCTTCATTTCAAGTTTAAGCTCCGGTGCGTTCAAAACGTTGCCGTTCTGTACTGCATGCGCATTACCCGTCAAGTACGCCACGCCATCGTTCTGGCCCGGTGTCTGGGTATATACGGCATTATCTGCCGTTGCGTCTAAGTTATGCTTAGCGCTGTGCAACGTTACATTACCCGTTGCAGTAGCTTTAATTTGGTTCAACCAGCCTTCCATATAGTCGCCGGTCAACACCGCATCATCCATAACGAGCTTGCCGTTGCCTTTAACCGTACCATAGTTGGTGTCGGTATTATAGGTAACGTCATCGCCAAATACCTGTTTGTTTTCCTTCTGCAAACGCACATGGCCTACCGCATTAAACTGGTTGTTGTGATAGCTATGTACTTCCGAAGCCGACATAGACATGTTCTGGCCAATCATACTGATACCACCGGTTAAGTACGCTTCTTCAGTTTTGGTGTTGTACCAACCGCTAGCGCCGGTCATCGTCTTGTCGTCCTTGATAATTACAATATTACCGTTAGCCGTAGCCTGTCCGGTCTGCCCATTGTAGGACAGGGTATCTGCCGTAATAGACAGGCTAGAACCGGCTGCAGCCCATACCGGCACAGCAAGCCCGGCTACAATAGCCGTCAGTGCCATTATTTTACGTAGTTTCATCGCTGATTCCTCCTGTTAATTCTTAACTAATTTGGCGTGACCAATTGCCTTGATTTCCTGCATTACCGTATCGGTTTCCAGCTTATCACCGGTAATGGTGGTGTCGCTGTTTTTAAACGTAAACGCACCTGGTGAGGTCAGCATTTTCGTCTTATTATCGAAGTTTATGTTTTCGGTCGTCAAGGTTGCGCCCTTCTGGTCTACGGCTTTAACCCCGCCGGCGATTTGGAACGCACTGTGGTCTCCGGCCATATGACCGCGAGGCGCCGTTACAGTCACGACATTACCGTCTTTGTAAAATTTACCGGTCAAATTAGTTAAATACAGTTCATGCGTAGTCGGATTCAGCATAATCTTTTCCGCTGTCAAGGACCATACCAATTTACCGTTTTGTTTTTCGTCAATAGTGGAGCCGTCAAAAGTTACCAAGTTGCCTTTCGGTTGCGTTGGATCTTCCGGCGCACTGTTCTGATTGTCTTTGATTAGGAAATAAAATCCGGCAAAGGCCAACACAACTATGATAACTCCAATGAGCCATTTATTCCGGCTTAGTAGCTTCTGTAGCATGTACGGCCTCCCTTACTTTCAACTTCTTATCAATGTCTACAATTTCATGTAGCTTCGTATTCCACCGATGCTGGAACCATAACCATTCATCGGGATGTTGCTTAATAAACTCTTCAGTAACCCTTACGGTTTCTTCCGTTAAGCGATATAAATCTTCGTCCTCGTTACCGGTATCCTTATAATACAAGGGTTTGCCGATTTCCACAACATGACCGGACAAATCCGGCTTGCGGTACGCAAATACCGGCACTACCGGTGCCTTAAATTTCATGGCGAAGGTTGCCGGCCCTAATACGGCGGACGATTCCTGGCCCAGGAACATAACGGGCACCCCTTGGAAGCCACCGTCCTGGTCAGCTAAGAAGCCAAGGAGCTTCTTCTGTTTCATCGCCTTCACAGCGCGCATCATTTCAGAACCGCCGCGGGCAAACACTTCAAGGCCTACCATTTCGCGGTATTCATTCATCAAGCGCGTAACCTGTGCGTTCGGCTGTTTCTTAACAATTGTGGTGGACGGATAGCCATGCGCCGCCAGTGCTGCGCCCATCCATTCCCAGTTGCCTACATGGGCCGTCAGGATAACAACGCCATGCTGTTCCGCTAAGGCTGCATCCAAATGTTCCGTGCCGTGTAGCTCAATGTGCTCATCAATAAACTCCTTGGTCAATCGCGGCATGTATAGAATTTCCATCGCCACACGACCGAGGTTTTTAAATAACCGTTCCAATAACGCATCTGCTTCCGCTTCGGAGATTCCCAAGCCGATAGTTGCGTTTTTAATGCCGCGCAGCTTCTGCTTTTTAGCGACGAGGGAGTATATGGGCCCTAAGGAAGCCCCAATGCGGAGTATCGTGCGATACGACAAAGAACACATAAAGGAGCTCAAGCCCTTCAGTGCTTTATATTGCCATTCGTTTGACATACCGTTCACATCTCCTTTCGCTATTGTCCTTGTGCATATAACTCTTTCTCATAGTCAGCTACAGCCGCTTGCCAACGACCGTCTTGCTTCAAAATATATTCGATGGCTTCGCGCACTGCGCCGTGACCACCTTCCTTAGCCGTAATGTATTTGGCCTTCGCCTTCACTTCAGCCACTGCATTAGCCGGCGCCAACGGCAAACCGACCAAATTTAACACGCCAAGGTCATTAAGATCATCGCCCATATAAGCCATGTCTTCCATGGAAATATTCAATTCCTTCGCCAAATTGCGAAGCTCTTCGCTTTTATTGAAGATTCCCATGCGTACAAAATCAAAATGCAATTCACCGGTGCGGCGTTCCACCATAGGCGACAAGCGACCGGTAATAACGGCTAAGCGCAAGCCGGCACGGCGAGCCAAAGCTAAGCCTAAACCGTCCTGTGCGTTAAAGAATTTCAATTCTTCACCGTTCGATGTATACACGATGTCACCGTTAGTGAGTACACCGTCTACATCTAATACTAAACATTGTACTGCCATTATACAATACCTCGACGAAGTAAGTCAGTAATATGTACTAAGCCCAAGCATTTTCTGTCCTTGTCCACAACGGGCAATACCGTAATCGGACAGGGCTGGTTCTTTTCCATTAAATGCAAGGCTTCTGCTGCCAATTTATCCTTGGTAATGGTGCGCGGCATTTTCGTCATCATGTCTTCTACCGGCCATTCCAAGAAATTACTGCCCGAATCAAGACCACGACGAATATCGCCATCGGTTACGAGGCCTACTAAGCGACCGTCTTCATCAATAACGTTCGTAGCACCTAAGCCTTTTTCGGTCATAACGAAGAGCGCATCCTGTACGGTAGATTCCTTGTAAACCACCGGATTGCCTTCGCCGCCGTGCATGATGTTTTCAACTGTTAACAACAGCTTGCGGCCCAAGGACCCACCTGGATGGAAAATAGCAAAATTTTCCGGTGTGAAATGATGCTTATCAAGGAGGCATACGGCTAAAGCGTCACCTAAGGCCAACGCAGCGGTAGTGCTGCTGGTTGGTGCCAGGCCTAATGGGCAAGCTTCTTTTTCGACCTTAACAAGCAATACGATATCAGAGTTGCGAGCCAACGTGGAGTTGTGATTGCCTACAACGCTGATAATCTTCGCACCAATACGACGAAGGGACGGCAATAAGCTTACGATTTCGTTGGTTTCACCACTGTTGGAAAAAGCCAGCACTATATCCTCGGACGTGACCATACCCAAATCGCCGTGCACCCCTTCACCGGGATGCAAGAACAGCGCCGGCGTACCCGTAGAAGCCAGCGTTGCCGCTACTTTACGAGCAATGTGGCCGGATTTGCCCATGCCGGTGCAAACTACACGACCATGCGATTCCATAATCATAGTCACCGCATCGGTGAAATTACTGTCCAATGTATCGATTAAATGCAAGATGGCATCGGCTTCTTCGCGAAGAACCTGTGCCGCCTGTTCCAAAATATTCATGAGACCAATCTCCTCTTAACCTTTGACGATGGTGTCGATAGCTTTCAACTGACGTAAAATACCTTCCAAATCATCTAAGCGAACCATGTTCGGTCCGTCCGACAATGCTTCGGCCGGATTATCATGTACTTCCATAAAGAGGCCGTCTACGCCGGCGCCTACAGCAGCGCGGGACAAGAACGGTACAAATTCACGCTGACCGGAGGAGCTGGTACCAGCACCGCCAGGCAACTGTACGCTGTGCGTAGCGTCGAATACAACCGGATAGTCGAATTCGCGCATAATCGGGAAGGAACGCATATCTACTACGAGGTTATTGTAACCGAAGGTAGCACCACGTTCAGTAAGCATCAAGTTATGATTGCCCGCTTCTTCCACTTTCTTAACAACGTTGATCATGTCTTTCGGCGACAAGAACTGACCTTTTTTAACGTTAATGCATTTGCCGGTTTTGGCAGCACCGTATACTAAGTCAGTCTGGCGGCACAAGAAAGCCGGAATCTGTAAAATATCCAATACTTCAGCAGCCGGTTCAATCTGTTCAACAGAGTGAATATCGCTGACGATAGGCACCTGCAATTCTTCTTTAATGGTCTTTAAGATTTTAAGCCCTTCTACCAAGCCTGGGCCACGGAACGAATTGTAGCTAGAACGGTTGGCTTTATCAAAGGATGCTTTAAAAATATAGGGGATGCCGACGCGTTCGCAAATTTCTTTCGTACGGCGACCAATCATGAGCGTACGTTTCAAGCCTTCGATAACGCAAGGACCTGCTAAAAGGAATAACCCTTTACCGCCACCAACTGTTATATTTCCAACCTGTACTTCTCTCATTTGTTCATCTCCTTGTATATTTCATTGACAGCTGCTAAATCGGCCGGTGTATCGACGCCGATAAAGCGAGCTTTTGTAGTAATAACACGAATGCCATAGCCATTCTCCAACACGCGCAGCTGTTCCAGCGATTCCGTCTGTTCAGCCGGTGTCGGTTCCATGTTGGCATATTGCAATAAAAAGTCACGAGTGTACGCATAAATGCCGATATGCTTCAACGGCGGTTCCACAAAAGCGTTGCGTGGGTACGGAATTAACGACCGGGAAAAATACATAGCGTCACCACGGCGGTTGCGAATCACCTTAACGGCGGACGGTTCATTGTATTCATCTTCAGCCAATTCAGTACCAACCGTAGCCATAACCGGTGCATCATCGCTTACGAATAAGTTACCCAATTCATCGATGAGCGATGGTTCGATTAACGGTTCATCACCTTGCACATTGATAATGACGTCAATATCCGGATGCGCTGTAGCCACTTCGGCTAAGCGGTCCGTACCATTCAAATGGTTGGGCGACGTCATAACGACGTGACCACCAAAGGCTTTTACCGCATCAAAGACGCGCTGATCGTCAGTAGCAACGATAACATCGGTAGGAACCTGTGCTTTCGCTACTCGTTCATAAACGCGCTGAATCATCGGTTTCCCTGCAATATCGGCTAACGGCTTACCGGGTAAGCGTGTCGACGCATACCGAGCCGGTATAATACATGCAATTTTCATGACTTTATTTGGCCACCTTTCCTACGGTGCTTAGAATCTGGCAGAATTTTTCTTCGCCTTCTGTAAATTCAATGCCAATAGGCAATACTAAAATCGGAATCTTCAAATCGTCCGTTGCGGCGAGCTGAGATAATTTCACAGCGTCCTTTTCCGTGGTGATAATAACTTCCGGTTTCGTAGCAAACATTTCCGCATAGATACGTACTAAGGAATCCGTATCATACTTGTGATGATCGCCTAAGTCTACGGCGCCTACTACATTATACCCTAAGGAAGTTAAAGTTTTCGTGAAGGACTTCGGCGAACCAATGCCGCTTACCGCGAGGACCTTCTTGTCCTTATATGCATCGCCTAACTCCGTTTTATCACCATCGGCCCAATCATGCAATTCGAAGAGGCCTAACGGTTTATGAATGGTTTGTACCACCGGCACCCCCGGGGCATACTTACTCAAGGTGCGTTTAATCTGGAAAATATCTTCACGACCAACCAAGTTCGTCTTCGTCAATACGAATACATCAGCACGTTTTAAGCCTTCCAAGGGTTCGCGAAGCAAACCACCCGGCAATACATAATCGTAACCAAACGGATTAGCTGCGTCGATAAGCACAACGTCCAAGTTGCGGTTTAAAGCGCGATGCTGGAAGCCGTCATCGAGGACGAGCACATCACCATGCAAGCGGTTGATGGCAACCTTCGCCGTTTCCGTACGCTTGCGGCCAACGATGATGCCGGTATGCTGTAATTCACGAGCCAACAGAACCGGTTCATCGCCGCCGGTTGTAGTATCAGCACAAAGCTTACCATCTTCGGCAACGATGGTAATATCGTCAGCGCCTTTGGATTTGTAACCGCGGCTCAAGATTACCGGATGTTTATCGTGTTCTTCAAAGAAGCGGCATACGTACTGTACCATCGGCGTTTTACCGGTACCACCGGCGGTAATATTGCCGATGCTGATAACCGGAGCCGGCACCGTAATGCCCCCTTCTTTGTCATACTTCGCATTGCGAATGGCTGTCCCTTGGGCATATACGGGACTCAAGGCCCGCAAACCGGCACGTAAGATATAACCGGTCAAACCAGCGCGACCGCTGATTATGTCCTTAAAGATTTTTTCGCCGTCAAAAATTTTACCATTACCACCATTCATCGTCAGGACCTCCTTACCGTACACCGTCTGTACTTCGACTGTTGCCGGTGCCTTTACCTAGGGAATGATATGTTCTCGTTCAAACAATTTACGTAATTCTTCGGTATTGCGCTGTGTAGCACCGCGGTTTTCATGAACCAAGGCCAAGCAGTTAGCGCTCATGCGCTCCCGCAGTTCCTTGTCGTGACATAATCTCAACATAGTCTTCGTCAGCTCATCAGCGTCGCGCACCATAAGGCACGCATCACGGGAGCTGAGCAAGGCGTAGATTTCTTTGAAATTAAACATGTACGGTCCTACCAAAATCGGCTTGCCATGAGCCGCCGGTTCTAATATATTATGACCACCTGTTTTCACAAGTGAACCACCGACAAAAATAATATCGCCTAAGCTGTATAAACGACCTAATTCGCCAATCGTATCGAGGACGATAACCGGTGTCCCCTCATGTACCGGTTCCTTCATGGTACTGCGGCAAATGGCACGTAAGCCCATGCGCTCAGATAAGCTCTTCACGTCGTTGCCGCGCATAATTTCACGAGGAGCAATGAGAAGTCGTGCACAAGGATATTCCTTGAGAATCGCCTGGAACGCGTTGAGTATGGCTTCTTCTTCGCCCTTATGGGTACTGCCGGCTACGATAATCGGATGATTGCGACCGAAGCCGAATTCATCTTGCAACGCAATTTTATCTTCTTCCGTTACGCTAGCATAGGTCTGATCGTATTTCGTGTTACCGGTAACCGTAATGCGGTCCTTCTTAGCGCCTAGCACTTCGATGTACTCCCCATCCAGCTTGGACTGCATGCAGAAATAACGAATCGATGCCAGCATTTCCCGCGTAAAGGATTTGATAAACATGTAGCGGCGCATACTGCGGTCACTAATACGACCATTTACCATCATAACCGGAATGTGTTCCGATTCGGCAATGCGCAGGAAGTTCGGCCAAATTTCCGTTTCAACCAGCAAAATCGTAATAGGCTTAATGATATGGAGAATGCGGCGCGTCAAGAACGGCAAATCCAACGGGAAGAAGATAATCCCTTCTGCTTCCGGGATAATGCGATGAGCCATCGCATGACCCGTAGCGGTTACTACGGACACAACCACAACAGCGTCAGGGAATTTCTTCTTAATATCCTTGACGATTGGGCTGGTGGCTACGATTTCCCCTACGGAAGCGGCATGGAGCCAAATGGCGCGGCGCCCTTCTATTTTTTTCATCAGCGATTCCGGCATATAACCGGCGCTTTGTTTAATACGCTCGTAAAACCCTTCTTCAAACATCAATCGGTACAGGATGACCGGTATAAGGCCGACCCAGTAGATGATGAGAAGTATGTTATATATCCAGTACATTCCGGTTATCCTTTATCCCCAAATTGAACCGAGTACAAGTGGCTGTAAAGGCCATCCTGGTTCAGTAATTGTTCATGCGTACCGAATTCTTCGATACGTCCCTGCTTAAGAACTACGATACGGTCAGCGTTTTTAATAGTACTGAGGCGATGGGCAATGACGAAAGCCGTGCGGCCCTTCATCAAGCGTTCCAACGCTTCTTGTACTAGCTTTTCGCTTTCCGTATCCAATGCCGACGTTGCTTCGTCGAGAATTAGAATCTTCGGATTCTTCAAAATTGCACGGGCGATGGCAATACGCTGACGCTGACCACCGGACAAGGAGTTCCCTCGTTCGCCAACCATGGTCTGCATGCCTTCCGGCAATTTATCAATAAACTCCAAGGCATTCGCTGCTTTAGCGGCGGCGTACACTTCATCGTCCGTCGCATCTAAGCGACCATAGAGAATATTATCTTTAACAGTTGCATTAAAGAGCATCGTATCCTGCGGTACCAAACCAATCTGCTCGCGCAAGGATTGGAAGGTTACGTCCCGCACATCGGTGCCGTCAATGCGAAGGGCCCCTTCGGTTACGTCGTAAAAACGAGGCAACAAGTTTGCCACCGTCGTTTTACCGGCACCGGACGGACCTACAATAGCGATAATCTGCCCCGGATCTACGTTTAAGTTCAAGTCCGTAATGGCATTCTTTTCACCGTCATAGGAGAAGGACACGTGGTCGAATTCAACCTGGCCCGTTACTTCCGGCAACGGTTTAGCATTCGGTTTTTCCTTAACCGTCGGTTCCGTATCTAAAATAGCGAACACGCGGTCACCGGCAGCCATGGCCTTCTGAATGTTACCATACACCTGGCTCAAGCGTTTTACCGGGTTAGACAAGTTAATAGCGTAAATCAAGAAGGCAATTAAGGAACCGGCGGAAATAACGCCGGTTACTACGGAGTAACCGCCGTACCAAAGGATGACCGTTACGGCGATGGCAGCGGAAAATTCCACCATCGGACTTAAGAGACTGGTCAGCTTCGTGGCGCGCATTACAGCGCGGAAGTTGCGCTGGTTTTCATTTTCAAAACGCTTTACTTCGTGAGATTCACGAGCAAAGGAACGAACGACGCGAATGCCGGAAATCGTTTCCTGCAACAGCGACGTAATGTCGGCGATGCGGCCCTGTACGTCATGGCCGGCCAAGCGAAGTCGCTTGCCGAAGATGTTAATGATACCGAGCACAACCGGTACGATAACCAAGGTAACCAAGGTCAATTTCCAGTCCAAGAGAATCATGGACACCAAAGAACCAATTAAGGTAACCCCTTCAGTGATGAACGAAATCAAGTTATCTACGATGGCAGTTTGCAAAGCCCCTACGTCATTGGTCAGATTACTCATGATGACGCCGGTCTTACGACGGTCGAAGTAGGCCTGGTCAAGGCGCTGTAAGTGCTTGAACAGTGCTTCGCGAATATCGATGATAACGCGCTGACCGATGTAGGACATCGTATAGGTTTGTCCGTACGTAGCGAAGCCGCGTATTAAGAATACGAGCAAAATCGCCGCTACGACTAAGTTGAGCATCATCATATCCTTAGCCTGTAGCACTTCATCCACTACGTTTTTGATAAGCCACGGCACCACTAAGTAAGCAGCAGCGGCTACGATCATGCAGATTAAGCCGAATACCATTCGCCAAGAATACGGCTTAACAAAAACCAATAAACGTCTATAACTTCCCATTCAATCCCTCCGGGTTGCCGTTGAAATAATGACCTGCGCTACGCGCTTCACCGCCCCGGCGTCGCCGAGGGCTACCTTCACGTCGTACAAATCCTGTTTCATCGTCTGATAGTAAGCGGCATCATCTAAAAGCGGCCGCATTGTTTCGCAAATTTTAGTCGGCGTCACTTCGCCTTGTAACAGCTCCGGTATTACCTGGCGACCTGCTACAATATTCGGTAAGCCTACGTTCGGTATTTTTACCAATAGCTTGCCTAAGGCAAAGGTGATTGGCGACAAGCGATACAAAAGAACAGTAGGCAATTCCATCAATGCCGTTTCCAAGGTAGCCGTACCGGAAGCGGCTATACAGCTGTGACAAACCTGCATTAAGTCGTACGTCTTATCTTCCGTAATCGTTACCTTCACGGAATGCTTGTTAATAATCGCTTCCAGTTCTTCCTTGTCGATGGTCTGTGCCCGCGGCAACCAGAAATCCAGGTTGCCATACGCGGCCTGCAGCTGTTCCGCTGCGCCGAGCATGCGGTCCAAAAGACCTAACACCTCTTGCTTGCGGCTACCAGGCATGAGTAAAATATGGCGCTTATCGGCGTCCATATGAAAATACTGCTGTGCTTCTTCTTTGGTCATGGTCGGTTTTACTAAATCCACCAACGGATGACCTACAAAGTCTACGTCTACATTGAATTCCCGATACGCTTTCGCTTCGAAGGGGAATATGGACGCTACCTTCGTTACGTATTTAGCAATAGTCTTGCCGCGACTGCGATGCCAAGCCCAAATGGTGGGCGCAATGTAGTACACCACCGGAATGCCCAGCTCGTGGGCTACCTTAGCCAGCTTCATGTTAAAACCCGGATAGTCAATACAAACGAGCACATCCGGCTTTTCGGCGAGCATCATCTTCTTCAAATAGTCACGCAATTCGAAGAAAGACGGCAAGTGCTTGATAACCTCTACAATACCGATATAACCTAAGTTTTTAATGTCGTATATAATGCGTACACCGGCGCGCTCCATCAAGGTGCCGCCCATGCCAAACAAATCAGCCTCAGGATACAGCTCTTTAATGGCTTTCGCTACGCCAGCGCCATGCGTATCACCGGACGCTTCACCGGCGGAAAACATAATCTTCATGACTACCTCCGTTAGCGCTTACGCCTCTTCGTCACTACCTTCAACGGCACAAATTACAATGCCTTTCTTTGCAGCGACGCGCAACACGTCTTCTTGTTCTACAAAAATTGTACGACCGGCTTCAATGGCCAATACCTTGCAGTCCCCTGCTACCATCGATTCGATGGTACGAAGACCTACGGCAGGCACGTCAAAGCGCGGATCCTGGTCCGGTTTGGCGGTCTTAACAACAACGCCGCCACCGCGCGCTAGCTCGCCACCACGACGAATGCACGCATCGGTACCTTCAATGGCTTCAATGGCCATAACAGCCATATCCTTAACGACAACGGTTTGCCCAATATCGAGGCCACCCATTTGCTTCGCTACCGCAAAGCCAAAGCGAATATCCGCTTCCTGTTCCGGTGTTGGCTTCTTGCTAGTAAGCACACCAGGCGCCGGCATTAAGGGTTTCATATAAATTGTCTGGTCCGCTACGGTAATCCCTTCCTTGGCCAATTCATCAACGATGGCCAACATGATGGTATCATCCTTGCGGTTGCGAAGCCGTGCCAACAGCTTAATGGCTCGCATATCCGGCATTTTAAGACCTTTAAATAAGATTTCCTTCGTAACCTTGCCCAGCATGGTTACTTCCTTAACACCTTCGTCTCGCAAGGTGTTTAAGATTTTATTGAGCTTTGCTACGTTAATTTCATAGTAAGCATCGGCTTCTTCTGCTAAAGCCGGTTCAATATCCGGTATAACCGCTATAACGACTACTTCGTAGCCTTCTGATTGCGCTGCGCGCATAAATTCGACCGGTAACTTACCGATACCAGCCAGCAATCCAACTTTCGCCATGATTACCTCCCGCAGTGTTCTGTTAAGGTAAGGTTCTACGTAATTTCAAATTTAACACCATATTACATTATACCACAAAACCACCGTTTTACGGCATATACGATGATGTTCTATTGCATATTCTAGCCGAAAAAATCGCCAACATAATCGAAAAAGAGCCTGCAAAGCGAAACGAACTGGACCGTCTCGCAAAGACAAGGCTCTCTTAACTGTTAATCTCTGCGCGTACGCATAATGCCGCGATCCGCATTACGCAAGAAGCGCAATAAGTTTTCGATTTCCGCCGACGAATTTAACTGCAATTCCATTTCTTCAATGGCGCGGGACAAGCTGTAACCGGAACGATAAATAATCCGGAACGCCTGTTTCAAATCATGGCGTACTTCTTCGGAAATTCCGGCGCGAGACAAGCCAACAGAGTTCAACCCGATTACACGAGCCGGCTGACCGTCTGCAATTACATACGGCGGAATATCCTGTACTACCTTGGCCATACCGCCAACCATAGCGTTGCGGCCAATTTTTACGAATTGATGTACACCGGCAATACCGCCAATTACCACGCGGTCTTCGACTACAACGTGGCCGGCGAGCCCAGCGCAGTTACTCATAATAACGTTGTTGCCAACGAGGCAGTTATGAGCGATGTGCGTGCACGCCTGGAACAAGCAGTTGTTGCCAATGCGTGTTTCTTCGCCTTCACCGGTTGCGCGGCTGATGGTTACACACTCCCGGATGACCGTACCGTCGCCGATGTTACAAAAACTTTTTTCACCTTTAAATTTTAAATCCTGCGGCTCTAAACCTACGGCAGCGCCAGGGTAAATTTCGCAATTCTTACCAATGGTTGTCCATCCGCCAACAACCACGTTAGCGCCAATCTTGGTGCCGTCGCCTATAACGACGTTCTCGCCGATAACGGCGCCAGGTCCTACAATAACTCCTTCGCCTAGCTTCGCATCGGGATGCACCACAGCCGAACTATGTATATTTGACGCAGCATTTTCCATGCCCACTACTATCATCTGTGTCACTCCTTACTCCGGCGGTTATCATGCCTTTATTATATAATCGTATCTGACTGCTCCATGTGAACTATGAAATCAGCTTATTCTGGCAATTCGCGCGGAGATTTTCAGGTATTAATCTTTGAAATCTCGATTTTTTACTAATTTTCTCTCGATTTCTGTTTTTTTCGTGATTTTAAACTAAAGCGAACATGTACTCGCCACTAGCAACTAATTTGTCACCGACAAATGCTTTGCCTTCGACTTTACCCATCTTACCTTTAATTTTAACGATATCAACTTCCATGCGAACCTGATCGCCAGGGCGAACCGGATGACGGAAGCGTACTTTGTCGATACCGGTGAACATCGGCGTTAAGCCGCGGTTTTCTTCCGGATACAACAACGCAATACCACCAACCTGGGCAATTGCTTCAGTAAGCAATACGCCAGGCATAACCGGGTTACCCGGGAAATGACCTTGGAAGAATAATTCGTTGAACGTAGCATTTTTAATGCCTACGGCCCGCTTCATCGGATCCAATTCAATAATGCGGTCTACCAACAAAAAGGGGTAGCGGTGCGGTAAAATTTCCATAATATCTTCAACAGTCAGTATCATGTACATCCTCCTTCAATTCTTCCAAGACAGATTTAGCAAGCTTTGAGTTTAACTCGTGGCTGGACTTAAGGGCAATAATATGTCCTTGAATAGGTCCCAGCAAAAATAAATCGCCTAAAATATCAAGTATTTTATGACGAACTAATTCATCGTCAAAGCGCGGTACGGACAAGCATTTCGTATCGTCATAGACCAATACGTTCTCTAAGCTACCGCCTTTAGCAAGGCCGGCGGCTTGGAGCTGCTCTAATTCCTTCATAAAGCCAACGGTGCGGGCCGAAGAAATTTCCTTCTTGAATACGTCCGTATCCAAGGTTACATCCACCTGCTGGGTACCCAACAACGGATGCGGGTTGATGGACGTAAAGGTTACCCGTAATCCATCATACGGTAAGATAACGATAAAACGGTCGCCATCATAAATAGAGTGACTGCGTTTTACCTTGTGTACGTTGCGCACAGCGTCTAACGTTACAATGCCTGCTTTTTCAATTAAATCCACGAACACAGCTGCGCTGCCATCGCCTACCGGCGGTTCCGGTGAATCCAATTCTACATAACAGTTATCAATACCTAAGCCATAAAAGGCGGCCAATACATGCTCTACGGTAAATACCTTGGCAGCACCGGCCTCCAAAGTCGTTGCACGCATCGTATTCGTCACGTTAGCCGGTTCGGCTTTCACCGACGGGCAGTCCGGTAAATCGGTACGCACAAACACAATCCCCGTATCGGCTGCGGCGGGCTTAAAGGTCATCGTAACCGGTAAGCCGCTGTGGAGTCCCACGCCTTGATAGGTGATCTCTTCGTTTAGGGTCTTTTGCTGCAACAGCATGAAAGGCCTCCTTTCTCTTCTCATCCAATACGTCACACCACGTTCTATAATGCATCAACGTTTATTATATAGCATTTTACCCTATATAGGCAATACTTCGCGATGATGCGATTATTTCATAGGGTCTGGTGGCACTTCAATTTCGTGGCTGTGGTAACGACGTGTCCACTTCCAGCGATTGTGAAGCCAGAACCATTCCTCCGGATAACGGCGAATATAATCTTCCAGCCATTCGTTGAGCTTCGTCAACGTAATCGCCGTGTCGCGCTTCTTGTCATCCGTATGTTCTGCATAGAATGGCGGATTTACATTGATAATGTGCTTACCCTTAAATTCGTCGTAACGAATCGTAACCGGGATAATGGGCACATCGCGCATACGCGCCAATACAGCCGGACCTACCGGCGTTAAGGTTTCATAGCCAAAGAACGGCACCAGCTGACCTTTATCACCTGGGTCTTGGTCCATAATAAGCCCAATCATGGCCCCTTCCTTGAGGCAATTCACCATGTCGCGAACACCGGTTTTATAGGTTACATGCTGATGCATTAATTCGCGATATTCGTTGATGAATTTATCGGCGTCACCATTTTGCTTCATGGCTACGGAAATGAGCGGATACCCTTCCGAAGCAAGGATACCACCTAGCAATTCCCAGTTACCGCTGTGAAGCGCAATGAGTATAGCCCCGCGGCCCGTTGCGTTAGCGTCATCTAAAATTTCACGACCATGCCATTCACACATTTCGCGGTATTTGCCGTCCTTGATTTCAGGATACCGCAATACATCGATAATCATACGACCAAAGCGAGTCGTGCTTTTCTTCGCAATGCGACGCGCTTCTTTAGGGTCCTCGGTAATGTGGCAGAACAAAATCTGTCCAATAGCTAAGCGACGCCGTTTGGGCGGAATGCAAAGCCATGCCAATTCACCGAGCAAATACCCGATTCCATATTGCAAGCTGTGCGGCAAAAGGCACACGAATGCACTGAACAGCTTCATAAATCGATACATAGATTACTCCTGTTTAGCATCTACCAAAGCCGTTAAGCGGGCCACTTCCTTCTGAAGCTGCTTAACGGTTTTTGCCATATCCGGCAAGCGCGTTTCATAGGCGGCTAATTTCAACCATTCCTTATGAGGACGCATCGGATAACCGGCATATACGCCGTTGGAGGGCACATTACCGGTAATACCGGTTTTACCGGCAAAGGTTACATTGTCGCCAATCGTGATGTGACCGGTACAGCCAGTCTGGCCGGCGAAGGTTACGTGATTGCCGCACTTCGTGCTGCCCGCAATACCAACCTGAGCAATAATGAAGCAATCTTCACCGATTTCAACATTATGGCCTAAGTGTACCAGGTTATCGATTTTCGTACCGCGACGCACCAAGGTAGAACCCATGGTAGCGTTGTCGATACAAGAGCAGGAACCGACTTCTACGTCGTCTTCCAGCACTACGTTACCAACCTGCGGAATATGCGTATGAACGCCATTTTCCGTAGCAAAGCCAAAGCCTTCGCCGCCAATAACAGCGTTAGCACGAAGCACTACGCGCTTACCTAATACGCAGTTTTCGTGAACAATGGCGTTCGTATACAATACGGAATCATCGCCAATGCGCGTATTATGACCAACGTACACACGAGCGTGAAGCGTAACATTGTCGCCAATCACTGCATTATCATAAATAATGCAGTACGGGCCAACGGTTACGTTCTTGCCCAAGGTTACATTTTTGCCAATAATCGCTGTTTCGTGAATACCGGTAGGAAATACAACAGGCGGGTGAAATAATTCCAGCACGTGTGCAAAAGAGGCTTTCGCATTAGGAGCCACAATTTGTGGCATCGTTGCGCCTTCTACCTCTTTTTCTACGATAACAGCTCCGGCCTTCACCTGCGGTACGTATTCACAATATTCACCTACCGCAAACGAAACGGATTTCGAATCGGCTTGGTCTAAACTGCGCGTGCCTTCGATTACGACGGAACCGTCGCCAACCACGCGTCCTTGTACTGCCTTTGCCAGTTCTTCAACTGTATATTTCACCCTTCATATCTCCTCTCGTCACCGAAACTAGTATTGATGATCCCTACTCTGGTGTCTACTATACACGAGCCAGTCCCTAGTGGGCTCGTGGTTTCTTACTACAAAATTAATTACTGACCGTTGCTGCTGGAGCCATTGCTCTGAGCCGGCTGAGCTGCCGGCTGTGCAGCCTGACCGTTGGAAGCCGATGCGTCCTTAGCTTTACCCATCTTATCTAAAACATCATTGGTAATATCTTCACCGCCGGAAATCAACGTATTCTTTTCTACTACCATGGTTAAATGTTTTTCCTTAGCTACAGCCTGTACGTTAGCGTCAAGGTTGTTGCGGAAATCTTTTACGATAGCCTGCTGATAAATGCTGAATTCCTGGTCAGCCTTGGCCATAATCTGCTGCTGTTCTTCCTGAGATTTACCCTGGGTTTCCTGAGCGACACGTTTCTGAATTTCCTGCTGCTTAGCCATCAATTTATTCTTAGCGTCAACGCCCTTCTGGCTCTGGGTCATCAATGTCTGACCATCCACATAGCCAACCTGATCCTGCGTACCGCAGCCTGCTACTAAACCTAATGTAGCGGCCATCAAAGCGCCGGCTACTAAACGTTTAACCTTTTTCGTCATCATTATACTGAACTCCTTTGTATTAGTTGTAAGAGGCGATGATATCATCAGTAATATCTACGCCCTTAATATTCGCAACCTGCGAAGTAACTACTAAATCCAAGCCTTTTTCCTTAGCGATAATGCTAGCATGAGCACGTACGTCTTCGACGATAGCATCATGCAAGGCATCAACCTCTTGCTGTTTTGCTTTAAGCTTGCTGTTCCACTGCTGATTCCAAGCCACCGGATCTGGCAAGTTATTGGTACTCATAATGGATTGTGCCTTCGCCTGCATCAAGCTGTCGCGGCGCTGTGCCAATTCATTATGAAGCTGCTGTGCATAGGCTTCCAGTTCCTGCTGCCGCTGATTGCGGTACGGAACTAATTCGGCATCTACCTTCGCTTCAAGCGGTGCCATGGAGCCATTTACATTGCCGCCTCGTTCGGCTAACAAACGATTCAATTCGGCAATCTTAGCTTCTCGGTCCTTCTGGAAGGCTGCCTTCTGTTCATCGTTAATGGCTACCGGTTCGGTTTTGCCATAAATTTCGAGCTGCAAATTTACGATTCGTAAATCCGCTTCCGTTGGTGCCGTCGTCATTTGACCACGGTATTTGTTGATAAGCTCAATGCGCTTTTTCTGCAAATCTACGTTAAGCTCTTGTTCCTTCGCATTAATCTTAGCGGCCAGATCTGCATTAAGGGAATCGGTAATGGAATTATCCGTTCCCAAGGACTGGAGGCTCTGCGATTGCTGCTGCGACTTTAACGTTAAGTTTTTCTGATCTGCAAAATACTGACGCTGTAGCTTATCAAGGTCTGCCTGCAGCTGCTTGTAATGCTGATACTGTGGATTTAACGGTACAACCTTCGTCATATCCACAACGCCAACCTTCATGGTCGGCGGCAAGGGCTGCGGCTTTGGATGTAAACGGGATGCGATAAAATACCCAGCAATGAGCACGACGATTACGCCGATAGCTAAATAGAGCCATTTTTTTGCCAGTGCCATTATATCGCCTCCTTCTCTCGTTCAATCATACCATCCAATTATTTGCTGCTATTGCTGCTAGAGCTGTTACCGCTGCTCTGCTGCTGCGAAGCGTCAGTTGCCGGTTTAGCACCTTCGTTTAACTTCTTGCTTACCTGGTCCGTAATATCTACGCCACCATACAATACGTTAGCTTTATCCATAACTACGGTTAAGCCCTTAGCATCGCCAACAGCTTTAGCTGCATCGGAAATTTTCTGCTGAATGGATTTCTGCAATTCCATGCGTTTATCCTGTGCTTTTTGCTGCATCTGCTGAGCTAATTCGCTCTTCTGCTGGTCATTCATATTAGCGGACTGCTGCTGGAACTGTTTGTTCAGTTCATTCTGGTAATCCTGCATTTGCTTAGTAGCATCTACAACAGCCGGGGTGTTTTCATTTAACAATTTAGACGTATCAACAACGCCGATGCTGCTGCTCGTATCTGCGGCCATAGTCGGCGTAGCCATCTGCGTGTACGCCAAGGCGCCAACGCCGATGACGAAGATTACAGCGACTATAAAGGAGACTACTTTTACATTCTTCTTGTTTGCGATTAATCGCATCATACTAAAAACCTTCTTTCTGTGTAGTGATGGCTCCCCATTTCAAGGAACACGACATCTGCTAGAGATGACCGATGAGGCGAAGCCATTGATTATCATCATCTACGACAAATTCCAAAGTCAAATAGCTGTGGACGTCGTAAGCGAGACCAAATTCATTGTGCTTAATATCCCAATCTCGCTGAGCCCGCAAGTGGAATCGTTCACCTAGGTCCTGGCGAATCCAGGTCCTGTTGAAATGATCTGACACATTGTACTGATAGCCCAGCGTCGTGTAAGGCGCTACGCGGTACGAATAGGACGGTAGGAATTCCCACTTGTATGTCTGAGGATAGAACACGGTTTCTAAATACAGCTCGCCGCGTCCCTGACGAACCCCGGTGTACGCTTTAAAGCCTACGTTGCGGTCCGTATGTCCCATATCGAGATAGCCATCGCCGCGCAAAATATACTTCGATGAATCTACCTTGATGCGCAACACCGCATCAGTGCCTAAGAGCAAATCCGGTGTCATCACCAAGCCAAAGCGACTAACGGCGCGGCTTTTTGCCAGTTGGTCGGACACAGACGCCAAAATATCGCGTTCATGTCGCGCTACAAATGCAACCGGCACGCCTTCCCAGCTAGCCATGTAGCTATCAAAGCTTTGCTTAGTGGATAAAAATAAAATACCCGGCAAGGTAGACGATTCAATTTCGCTGCTGCCCTGTCGTATAACAGTGCCCTGAGGGATTAAGTACAGGTTAACCTTCGTAACCGCCCCAGGCGTTATGGATATTTGCGGTACAAATTCGGGCAGTACATCGGCCAAATCATCCCGTACAGTACGGCTTGCAATGGCTGTTACCCAGTCCACCGAATCCAGTGGTGCGCCCACCACAGTTTGCTCGATGCGACTGCGTACAGAGCCTAAATCGCTATCAACCATACGACGCGCTTCCGGTGATAAATTACCGTAATCGATGTGTAGGTCAACCTGCTGCACTACCGGCCCATAAGGCTTAACCGTAACCGCTAATTGACCGTTAACGCCAGGCGTGATGGTCATGCCATCTACGGTGTAGCCATACAAAATACGATTAATAATATCGGCGGTTACGCGACGATACGCATCAGTAGAGGCGGCAACCTCTGCTGTATCCTTGCCAACATAAATATGATCAGCCGCTGTTTGCACCGCTGCTTGCATGCGTTTAGCCAACACCGGCGGCAAAGGCGTACCTTCACCGGTAACGGTGGCCGTTATCGATTCGATAGGCGCCGCCTGCACCGCAGACGTGGCCATGGCGGCTACCATAATAGCCGCCACGCCGAATCTGTATACTTTCATAATTAGAACTGTCCGCCGAAGCTAAAGTGGAATTTTCTGTCGTTCTTACCAATACCATAGTCAAGACGAATCGGTCCAATCGGGGTGGTTACGCGGATACCGGCACCAACGCCAACGTTGAAGGACGTTTTGTCATACGGTTTGTACCACAGAACGTTCGGCGCATCCCATGCGTCACCGATATCGGTGAAGAGAACGCCGGATACTTTATTGAACAACGGTACACGATATTCAACCGTAGCGTTGTACATTTTCTTACCACGGAACTGATCGTCTTCGTAGCCACGCAAGGAGTCAGCACCACCAACGGTGAACAACTGGCTGTACGGTACATCGCCCTGAGCGAAGCCTAAGCGGGCACGGAATGCCAATACCTGGCCCTTGCCGATGGATTTGTACGTACGATATTCGCCGGTGAATTTGTAGTAATCGAAGTCACCGCCGAAGCCATGGCCGGCCCACTGTACAGTGGTGGAAATACGACGACCGCGGGTCGGATCGTAGATGTTATCACGGGAATCATAAACCTTCTGCCACGTAGCACTGTTCGTACGACCGAAGTTCTTGCCAATATAATTGTCTTTAGCAAAGTCATAGCCATTATTGTAAGCGTAGTCGCTACCTAAGTCATAGCGATAACCGCTCATGTTATCCGAATCATAAATCCAGCTATCCTTACGGCTTTCCAATGTCAAGTAGTCACGAGTGAATTCACCGGTTTGACGGCCCAAGGAAATGTTGAAGCCCTTCTGGCCTTTAACGTATTCAGATACGTCATTACCATGACCATCATAGTCAGTGTACGCATCGCGGCGGTCGAAGATAGTAACGCCTAAGGACGTAGCCTTGTCGTCAATCCACGGACGCAAGTACGATACGGAGTAGTTACGGTAACCGGCGGTACCACCGAATTCCCAGTGAACCTTAACCTTGTCACCGGTACCACGCAAGTTATCTTCACCAACTTCGACGATACCAACCATACCGTCCGAATCAGAGTAGCCGGCACCTAAAGTAATGGTACCCGTTTTATGTTCCAATACGTCCACTTCGATAACGATCTTGTCCGGCGTAGAGCCTTCCAACAAACGAACGTTAACATCATCAAAGTAGCCCAAGTTGTATACTTTTTCAATAGAACGACGAACCAAGAACTTGTTGAACGGCTGGCCCTTCTTCTGGTTGAATTCGCGGAGAATTACATAATCCTTCGTCTTCTTATTGCCATGTACTACAATGTCTTCTACGGTGCCTTCGTTGATCACTACATGCAAGGTACCGTTCTTATCAACAGTCATATCCGTTACATGAGCCATCATGTAGCCATCACGCTGGTACGCTGCATTAATACCCTGAATACGTTCGCCAACAGCTACGGTATTTAATACGGTGCCCGGCTGAACCTGCATGTATTTTCTGAGCATATCGCTGCTATAAATAGTGTTACCTTCGAATTCTACGGCTTTAACAACCGGATTCAAGGTAACATTGTAATTAATTTTTACGCCTTCCGGTACATTGGTGAATACCGGATGGATTTCGGAAATAACCCCAGAGGAACCTAAGGTTACGATGTCGCTTTTAACACCATTGATGGAAAGCTTATCGCCGATTTTTTCCGGCAATTTAGAAACAGCCGTAGCTGCTACGGACGGTTCCAAGCCCTGAATAGTAATGCCGGTAATCGTACGGCCTACGTACGGCTGAATCTGTTCATCCGTTACGCCCGTATAATACTGGGCCTGCGGCGTCGTAATCGGTGTAGTTACCCCCGCAGCCTGCTGGGCCTGCAAGTTATCGCCGCCAGCATTCGTAACCGTTAATACGGCTTTATCTTTCGTTGCCAAGGAAGAGTTATCCAATTCCTTCTGCTTAGCTGCTTCCGCATCAGCCTTCTGGGCTTCGGAAATACCGCCACGCGCTGCAGAAATTGCTTCAGCCGCTGCGGCATCCTGTTCAGCAGCAATCGTTGCGGCCGTCTTCTTCTGCGTACCGCCAATGGATTTTGTATCACTGTAAGTCATGTCAGCTGCCAATACGCAACTGCCGCTTACCGCCGTCAGCACGGCCACTGCCAACAGGTTCTTATAGGCTCTCTTTTTAATCATTATCGCACATCCTCCTAAAAATCAGTTTGTGTTACTATTGACCGCGCAAACTGCGTCCACCGTCTCTGACGGCTGCCCGAATTTGCGAATCACTCATGACAGAAGTTTCAGATACTGCACTCTTTTGTACCGTCGTATCAGCACTGTGCGTAGCCTCTACAGCCGGTGCGCTTGGTGCAGTTGTGGCGGTTGCCGTTGCATCTTGCGATGCAGTTACTTCGGATGTCGGCGGTGCCGTTGCCGTGTCACCCTTAGGAGAAGTACTCACGGTAGCAGGCGCTGCCGACTGAACCGCAGCCGGTGTTGTTGCTTCTGTCGTTGCCGTCGTATCGATGGGCTTTGGCGCTGTAGGCGCCGGATGGTGGCCTAAAGGACCTATTGCATATGCCACACCAATAATCACAACACAGCCTAAGGCAACTAATGCCTTGCGATTGCGCCGCCATATCGATGGCGCTGCCGACTCTTCAAGACGTCGAAGCTCAGCCTTCGCTAGCATAACCTGTAACTGACCCTTAGCCGATGAATCTTCGGCATAGGCCTGTTCAGCCTTAGACAACCACGCTTTAGCGGCTTGTATTCGTTTTTTGCTGTCAGTGTCTGTCCGCTCCATGTGAGCATCCCCCTTTCATACTTATACTATCGTACGAAGGGGTGATTTTGTGAACTACTAATTTCACTTAAATCCTTTTTATTATAGCATACCTGGTTGTTTTTATTAATACTTTTCTCAAAAAGAACAGCACCACCGCAATAAAAATTGTGATGATGCTGTCGCGTTTTTACGTATATTAATGTACAGTTCGCCTTGTGAAATAAACACCCGCGGCGCACGGCTAGCCGCTACTTCCACGCTTGCCGCGTGCGAGCCAGCATGCCACGCAAGCGCTTTATGCCTTGACGATGCAAGCGATGAATATAGCTGTTACTGGTTTCCAGTTCACCGGCCACCGAAGCAATGGACCGATCTTCCAAATAGACCTGTTCCATTACGTGGCGTTCCCGGCCCGGCAAGCGTTCTAGCGCCGCCGTTACCAGCGTGTGATACGTTTCCGTCTCTACAGTTTGCTCCGTAGATGGACCTTCATCCGGTAACTGTTCCCACCAATATTCGTCTTCTTCACCTTCGCCGGCCATAACGATGCCGGATTTACCTTCCTTGCGGAGAAAATCCAATATACGACCGCGAATGCGATGCACCGCATAAAGGGAAAAGGCTACGCCTTTTGATACATCAAAACGTTCCACCGCTTCGATGAGACCAACCGTGCCTTCTTGGACACAGTCCATGACGTCGGCTACAGCGTTCCGGTACCGCAGTGCTTCACGGAACACCAACGGCTGATAATGCTCGATGAGAGTTGCCCGGGCTTCGCTATCGTCGTTGTCGCGATAGTCGTGCCACAGCTTCGCTTCCACGTCCGGTGCCAATAATTCGATTTTATCTAACTCCGCCATGTACTCTGCTAGCATGGGCAACTCCCCTCCTTTCGTAGCTATACCTTCACAGTTCCATTAACAATTAATCAACATCAATCATCATGTTTTATGATATAAGCCTTAACTGAAGCTATCATGAAGGACACCATAAAACAATCTTACTACATACCAAGCTATCCGTTATAGTACGCACCAACCAAAACTATTGGCCACTGCGCCTAGCCAGTCGCTAAGCCTAGAAATCACTATGCCAACGGACGCCGGCAAAGGAATTCGAGTCGCGGTTATTATAGCCGCTGGTCCGACTGCCATAGAGGCTGAAGTGGCTATTAATATCATAGGACAAGCTGTATTTATTGCCGCTGTTGTTAAGGCCGCGAGACATAGTGAGCATCATATTCGGCAACAAATATTTACCAATTTCAATGTTGTAATAGTTATTGGTGCTCTTATTGATTGGTTCACTCTGGTCCAAAGAACCGGTCGTAATATTAATCAAATCGAGACCTAAACTACCCTTCACGGAACCTTCTACGTAGCCAAGTACAGCTGATTTAAGACCGGCTGCGAGCAAGGCGTTCGCATCCTGCGACGTAAATTCGCTGGAGTTACCATTGCTGTAACCGAACGTTAACAGTGAAATAATCTGACGTTCTTCTAGGTGCGGGTCGGAATTTAATTTCAGATCCATATGGTCCACCGGCCCTTTAACGCCAAGGAAAATCATATACGACGAAACGCGGGCATTGGCCATCAAGTCTAAATACGGCAAGAAGCTGCCCGGCTGGAAGCTGGCTTCACCTTTACCAATGCGGAACGAGTTATTGAGGTATTTAATCGTACCATTGGCTACGGTAAACTTGCCTTCAATATTCGGTAATTCCGTAGTGCCGCCAATATAGGCGGAACCTGGTTCCATCGTAATATCGTACAACCCGCCGCTGTAGAGATTAACCTTCTTACCTACGTTAACGGTAATATCTAAGCCTAACGGACTGCCACCGCCAGCCGTATCAAAGGACAACGGAATAGCAATAGTATCCTTTTCAAGGTCAATATGACCGGTTACAGTAGGCAAGCCGTTCTTTTCAACGAAGCCAATTTCACCATTCAACGGACCTTTGAAATAATCATGTATGAGTTCAAGGTTATTGAACTGAACGACGCCGGAGTAGGACTTCAATGTCGTCCCTTCCCAAGCAATGTCACCGGACAAGCCCATGTTGCCCTTGCCCATATCGGCACCGCCTAAGAGCTCTGCCTTAGTGCCGGTAAAGCGAATTTGCGCATTTACGTTCTTCAACGGATTCTTAACGCCTCTGAAACCAATAAGGCCATTGGCCACACTGATGGTGCCGTTCGCTTCCGGATGCGTATAAGAACCGGTAATATGAACTTTACCCTTCAACGGACCTACACCTTCCGTTACCATCGGCGTCATCAACGGCAACACCGCAAGGTCCGCATCATTGACGTCAACCACTAGGTCCATAGCCGACTTATCCCCTGGCGGCAAATAAGACGACGTGTACAAAGCGGCGAGCGGAATATCGCCATAAATCTTAGATTTATACTGACCGCGCTGACCAACGAGCTGCTGAATCTTGATAACCTTGTCTTCCATAGTAGCCATAGCGTAAACGCGGTCAACGAAGACACCGTTATAGGTTGCATTCGTCATATCAGCGGACAATTCTACCTTCGGGTTCCTCGTTTCACCACTTACATTGGCGATGAAATTCAAATTCCCCGTTAACGGAATTTCCTTACCCGTAATCGGCAATAACAGCGACAGGTCTACTTTATTCGCTGCAATCTGAATATCTGTCTTCCCATCCAAATCGGCATGACCGGCAGCAGCAAGCATGCCATCACCAACGGGAACCTGGAATGTGTTTACCGTAAAGCGGCGATTCTGCAACGCCACATCCACCTGAGACGTGCCGAGCAAATGATCACCAACGGTCAAGTCATCGATGGTGCCCTTCAACGCGATGTCAGGGTTCTTCAGATTGCCGCCTAAATCGACACGGCCGTTGATAAGACCGGTCGTATTATGAAGCTTCACGCCAGCTAAGTTGGTTAAGCTCGTCAAATCGCCATCATTCATGGTTGCGTAACCGAATAACCGATGTTCGCCGGTTAAGGTCATGCCGCCTTGGAGGACGAATTTCCCTTTTTCGCCTTGGTCAAAGCCAAGATTCTTGAAGTTGACAACGGTCGGGTCCACATACACACTACCGCGAACGTTCGTCAACACCGTACCGTTAATGCGAAGCTTATCGGATCCGATGTTACCTTCGAAAATTGGCTTATCCGTCGTGCCGGACAAATGACCTTCCGCCGTCAAGTAGCCATGAACGTCAGCGTAGTCCTTAAGCCACGGTGCCAAGTAAATCTTGTCGCCGAACACGTTGAAGTCCAGCGTCTTGCCCTTCATAGTACCGCCGCCGTAGAAGGATGCGCCGTACGCCGAAGCGGTCAAGTTGCGAACTGTTAGCGTATCCCCTTGGTAGCGCACGCCAAACTCAATATCACTGAACAGCTTGCCATAAACAGAGCCATCCCAGGCATGAATGTGAGCGCGTACCAGCGGATTCGACATGGTGCCCTGAATATGGGCCCGCGCGGACAACCAGCCGGTAATGGGCAGGTCAGTAAATGACTTTGCCACGTTTTCAATGCGCACCGTTTCGGCTTGCGCCCGAATGTCGACGGCTTTATCGCCCGTAAGGTTCGCCGTACCGGTTACCGTGTAATAGCCGTGACCATCCTGCAAGAAGCCTTGCTTAATGGTGGCCACGTTATTTTCAATGGCCAAGTCACCAAATAACCGGTCGTAGTGCACGCCGGCAATGTGACCGCCGTCGGAGGATACCTTCGCCACCACATTAGGATTGCTCAGCGCACCGGACACGTGACCGGTTACGGTAGCCGTACCGTCCAAGGACTGACCTACGTAGCTTTGTAATTCGCTAAGCGGCAAGCCGGAGCCATTGAAGCTCAAATCTACCGCATCCGTCGATGCCGTGCCATATGCTGTGAAATGACCAGCCCCCATGGTACCGTTCAAGTAATCAATGGTGTACTGACCATTAGTGCCACGAATCTGCGCATCGGCAGAATCTAAGGTAATGCCTTGTGCCGAAATATTCGTGCCTTTCAAGTTAGCCTTAATAGACCTCGGTGCGGACTCACTGGACACACCGGACACAGCCACAGCGCCGGTAACGGTACCGGTTATAGGCATGCCAATCTGATTCTGTAACATACTAAGCGGCATATCAACAGCGCTCACCGTGGCGTTGTAAGCACCGGTATCAATGTTGTACGATGCGGTCCCCTTCGCTGCCCCAAAGCCGGGGTCTACAGAGAAGTCCGGAATGGTTACCGTCGTACCATCATAGATAAAGTTGGCATCCGCTTCGCGAATGGCATAATCGCCATAATGCACATCGCGAGCCGAAACATGACCATTCGCCGTCGGTTTAGTCGCCGTGCCACCAATAGTGGCCGTCCCGGAAATGCGACCGGTTACGCCATAATCACCGAAAGCCGTTGCATCTAAATCCTGTGCCGATACAGTCAAATTCAACGCCGGGTTCGACGTATCCTTAATATTGACAGTACCGTTGAAGAAAATGGGCTGGTTATTGGCAATCACGCCGCCATTGGTAATGGTCACCGCTGTATCGTGAAGCGATACATAAGCATGACCGTTACGAACCGTATAGGTCTTGCCGTCCTTCGTGTACGTAGCGCCAATGTTCTTCAGGTTAACATTGCCGTCATAGCGGTAATCGCCATTTGTACGGGATACCGTTAAGGCAACGCCATTAGCGGTACCGCTGGTCAGCTTAGCACCAACGTCACTACTGATAAGGTCATTGATATAATCGAGTTTAACGGAATCAGCCTTCACATATAAGGAGAAGTCCGCCGTATCATCATTGGTATAGGAGCCGCGAGCCTGCACCTGCTGACCATCGACGAGGGCCGTTACGGCACCGTCGATTTTCGGGTAGCCATCAAAGGTAAGCGTGCCGTTCCCCTTTGTAACCTGAATCTTGCGGCCATTATGCATCTGCAGCGTTACCGCCGCATCATCAATGGTCACAAGGCCTCTAAAATCCATCGACGTTGAACTGTCACTCTTCTTAATAAGAGTCGTCACGTTCCACGTGTTAGGCGATGTTTCTTGTACGAGAATATCCGGATTGTGGAGCGTCACGGACCGAATCAGCGAAATAGCCGATGTGCCCGTGAAGGGTAATTTCACAGCTTCAGCAGGGCTGATGGTGACAACCGTTTCCGGCACCGTTGCTACGCGCTGCCCCTTCGCGTCATCAATTTCAAGGTTCTTGATGTGCACCGAACCATCCCAGCCAATGGTGAAATCATCGTAGGACGCCGTACCGTTAATAGCCGTATTCAATTGTTCTTTGACTATAGGACTGATGATGCGTTCGCCAATAGGGCGCAACAGCTGCGCGCCGCCAACGGCAATAGCACCGATAACAGCCAAGGTCAGAGCCACACGATATCGCTTTTTCATATCGCACCTCGTAATCTCACTAACTTACTGAATACGTCGTTTAACTGACAAAATACGTCGTTCTACCCCACTACCCCTGATACAGGTCTAGCACGTCCTATTTCTAAAACGTGCTAACCTGATTTCCTATATTATTTGCTAGCCGGTGTAGCGCTAACGTTGCTCAATAAATTCTGTAATTCCGTCGTTGCATTAGCGGCTTTAACAATAGCGGCACCGCCACCGATCGGCGCTTCTACAGGAACGCCCATGGACTGTTCTAACGTAGCTACGGAAATGTTGTAATTGTAAAGTGCATCTACATAGCTGTTGCGCGCCGTTGCCAACTTCGTTTCAGCATCTAATACGTCAAGGTTGGTACCAACACCAGCCTGGTAACGAAGGGATGCAACACGGAAGTTTTCCTGTGCTTCTTCAACAGCAGATTTCGTACTGGAAATCGTCTGTTCCGCCGCACGGAGGTTTAAGTACGCCTGGCGAACCTGAAGCATTACGGAGTCAACCGCTGCTGCATTGGCTTCCTTAGCTTTTTCTAAGTTAGCTTCGGCTACCTTAGTCTGTTCCTTGGAGGAACCTCCGTCCCAAACGTTCCAAGATACAGCAGCACCAACACTCCAGTCGTTGCTACCGGTACCCTGCCAGTTAGTGTCAGCCCAGTTTTTACCTAAGGAAGCACTTACGCTCGGTTTGCTACCGGCTTTCGCCTGCAATACTGACTGTTCCGCTTCCTTAACGGTCATGGTGCTTTCTACTAAATCGTAGCGATGCAACAACGCGTACGCACGAGCCTGTTCAATAGTAATCGGATACGGCGTATAGCCTAATTCCTTATCCGTCGTCTGAATGGACGTGCTTACCGGCAAACCGATTACATTGTTAAGTGTTGCTTCTGCAAGGTTAGCGTTGTTCTGTGCCGTTACCAAGTCAGTCTGTGCCTGGGACAAGGAAGTCTGCGATGCCAACACATCGGACTTCGCTACAAGACCTACAGCGTACTGCTGGTTAACGTTAGTCAAATGACCTTCGTAATCCTTAACAGACTGGTTCGCAATGTCTACCTTGTTGCGCGCCTGGATTAACGCATAGTAATCCTGAGCCGCCGTCAATTTAGCGGTCTGACGAGCTACTTCATAAGCAGCGCCGGCGCCTTCACGACTGAAGCGGGAGCTTTCAATCTGTGCATCCAAAGACGGCGTGTAAATCGGCACGCTTACAGACAAGCCGTGACCGAAGCTGTTAGACGCATCAGAGGTAGCCATGGAGTTACCGCGGCTTGCAGAATATTTATAGCCCAAGGTCGGGTTCTTTTCAGCAGCTGTTGCGCTTACCTGTGCCTTTGCTGCTTCATAGGACCATTCGGACTGCTTTAAGGTACGGTTGTTAAGAAGTGCCAAGTCAATGGTACGACCAACATTAAGAGATACAGCCTTCGGTACCGACTGGTTTTGCGTTAACTGATTGGCTATAGCCTGTTGAGTGGCTACCAACGCGGATTGCTGATATTTAGTTAATTTCAAATCCGTGCCATTCGAATTATCAGCTGCCATAACGCCGCTGGTAACCAAGGCCATGGCTACGGCCAAAGAAAGAGCTTTTTTATTTACCATTACTGCTTACCTCCAAGTATTAAAAGACCTGTCTGATACCGAAAAAGTTGCCGCCGTCGGTGGCACTGTAAGGTCGTATAAACTGTATTACGCCATAGGTATTATCGTGCAAGCGGAATTCGCTGCGAATGCGATAGCGCCGATCGTTAATATCCATAATGGCTGCGGATAACGAGAAAGGACTGCCTAAACCGTAGTCTAAGCCAACACCTAAGTCGCCGTCCATTAAACCGCCTCTAAGCATAAATTTATTGGCAAGGTATTTACCATAGGTCAGTTCCAGATGACTACCATCCCCTACATCGGTAACGCCCATGGTGTACACGCCATTACCGGTGAAAAGACGAACATCGGCATTGGGACTGAAATGATCCTTCTGATTATTGTAGAGCATTTCGGCACTTACCGTTGCCTTAAAAGGGGTTTTACCATCCTGACCCGGCGTTACATCCCCACCGGTGAGGCGATTTAACTTCGTTGTGAGCTGTGCCGTGTTATGCAGCGTTTCTTTGATGTCTGCTGCACTTTGCGGGTCTGTAACAATGCCCTGCATCGACTGAGCGATAGCATTGACACTGTCACTGGTTTGCTTCAAATTCGTCAAGATAGCACGCATATCGTTGCCAGCCTGACCGTCTTTATTGAATTGAGCCATCGTGCCGTTGAACTGATCCGTTACACCGGCCATGTCTCTGGTAATCTGTACCATATTCGACGTAATGGCGTGAATGTTTTCCTGGTTACCAGCGGCCATCTGGTTCAGCTGACCCGTTAAGGCTGCCGTATTATTGGCAATGGTCGCCGTAGTCCGCAGTGCTTCCTTCAAGGAGTCCTGGGTCTGCTTATCGCCGATAATATTGTTAATGGAGCCTAAGGTCTTGTTAGCCGATTCCATGAGCTGCGTAGCCTGGGCCATCGTCTTATCGATTTCACTTTGTCCTTCGCCGGTAATCGTATCGCCATCCTTCAAGTAGGTCGTTGATTTACCAGGCGAAATCTGAATGAATTTATCGCCTAAAATGCCATCATTGGCCAAGGTAAAGGTGGAATCCTTCGGGATTTCCGTGCCTTCTTTAATGTCCATGGTCACCGTAACGCCGTGTGCCGTTACTTCCATTTGCGTAACACGACCTACGTTAACACCGGAATATTTAACCTGATTGCCTGTTTTAAGACCTGTAACCGATTGAAAGTCACCGGTAATATGCATAGCCGGCGCTTTAAAGATTTCCGCTCGACTCAAGAACACCACACAGGCGCCGAACAGAAATATACCGATTACGGTAAATAAGCCAACCTTGGCTTCCGTAGTCCACTTCATATAACATCCTCCCCTGTATCCCTCGTCTTCACCGATTTGCGTCCATGTATGAACTGTTGTACCTTTGGATTTGGTGAATTTCTAAATTCTTCCGTTGGGGATACTTCTACAAATCGGCCCTTATATAACAAGGCCACTCTGTCTGCTACGAAGAAGGCAGATTGCATGTCGTGGGTAACCACAATGGACGTGCAGTGTAAATGCTTCTGCATGCTTCGTATGAGCCGACTAATCGTGCCTGACGTTATGGGGTCAAGGCCTGACGTCGGTTCGTCGTATAAAATGATGCTTGGATCTAAGGCAATGGCCCTGGCCAAGCTAATACGTTTTTTCATACCGCCGGATAACTGTGACGGCATATACGCTTCCGTACCCGGAAGGCCTACCATGCGCAATTTCCGCTTTACTACTTGCTCAATTGCTTTTTTATCTAAATCCGTATGCTGCTTAAGACCGAATGCTACATTATCGCCGACGCTCATGGAGTCAAATAAGGCCGAATACTGAAATACCATGCCCATTTTGCGTCGCACAATGTTAAATTCGTCTTCAGACAGCTCCGTAATGTCTACGCCGTCCACGAGAATGTGACCGGATGTAGGTTTCTGTAAGCCAATAATCAATCGCAAAATTGTACTTTTGCCGGCGCCACTGCCGCCTAACACAGCCAGTGTTTCGCCGTCGTGAATCGTTAAGTCCACGTGGTCTAAAATAACGCGATCGTCATAAGCAACAACTACTTTTTGTAACTCTATCATAGGACCGCCTCATTTAGTACAACAACATGGATAAGAAATAATTGAGTACAAAGACTAAGATAATGCTGGTAACTACCGAGCTCGTTGTGGCATTACCAACGGACGCAGCGCCCATCTTCGTGTACATGCCCTTGTAGGAACCGACTAACGCAATAACCGCCCCAAACACCGACGCCTTGATGAGACCATAGGTCAGGTCACCAACAGCGGCAAAAAGCTGAATGGAATCGGTATAGGTCATACCAGCCAAGCCTTTAACGGCTGTAGCTACAACATAGCCACCACCAATACCAATAATAACACCATAGAACGCCAATACGGGCACCATGATCATACACGCAATAACGCGCGGTACCACCAGGTAGCCAATGGGATTAACCGCCATAACCTTCAATGCGTCAATTTGCTCCGTTACCTTCATGGTCCCCAGCTCCGCTGTAATAGCGGCGCCAACGCGACCGGCTAGCACAACGCCAACCAATACAGGACCGAGCTCACGGCCCATGGCAATAGCCATAATGCCGCCGACGGTGCCCTGCGCACCATAACGAATCAAAATGTCGGTAATTTGTAAGGTCATAACGGCGCCGGCGAATAACAAGGTCAAACTGATGATGGGCAACGAATCCACGCCTAAATGGGCCATTTGGAAAACTACATGGCGCCAATTCACCATTTTCAGCTGCCGCACTGTTTGAAAGATGAGTAACGCTGCTTCGCCGCATCGCTCTAACCCTTTTATGACAGCTCGACCGATATATTCAAAAAACGGCACGCTACCCCTCCTTCCTTTGTATTACACCAACGCGCGGAGTATCAAATTTACCTATAAGTATACAAAACAGATAAACTATTACTGCCATTCTATTCCTTCATTGTACCACAAAACCTGTACCACATCTACCGGTACTGGAAAATCAAAATTTAGTACCACACAGTAAAGTACACTTTTATTTTACACGGTTAATTGTATGATGAAATTGAACACATAAAAAATCCATAGTGAATACCGTCTG
>ERZ791611.489-NODE-489-length-38512-cov-4.452323_pt1 | contig 38512 bp, 31 predicted proteins | sample MGYA00510275_ERZ791611 | MGnify/ENA primary metagenome ERZ791611 (study PRJEB30046, sample SAMN00791912) | human gut metagenome | study: EMG produced TPA metagenomics assembly of the A metagenome-wide association study of gut microbiota in type 2...
CGCGGCGATGCGCGCCATCTGATAGCCCGGCGCCACCAGACCGTAAATTTTATTGTCCCACAGGGCACATTCGCCTATCGCCAGCACGTCCGGGTCAGAGGTGCGGCACTGGCCGTCGATGTGAATTCCCCCGCGTTCGCCCACCTGCAGCGCGCAGTCGCGGGCCAGCGCGTCCTGCGGGCGGATCCCCGCCGAGAAGACCACCATGTCGGTCAACAGCGTGCCACCGTCGGCAAAGTTCAGCCGCAGGCCGTCGGCCTCGCTCACGATGGCGGTGGTGGCTTTGCTGGTATGCACCCCCACGCCGAGGGCGACGATCTTCTCCCGCCGTTATCCAGCTGGACGGCCATCAGGTTCGGGGCAAACTCCACCACCTGCGTCTCCAGCCCCAGCTGTTTCAGGGCGTTGGCGGCCTCCAGCCCGAGCAGGCCGCCACCGATCACCACCCCGCGCTTCGCCGCGGCGGCATGGGCGGCGATACGGTCGAGATCGTCAAGAGTGCGGTAGACAAAGCACCCCGCGAGATCGTTACCGGGGATTGGCGGAACAAAGGGATACGAGCCGGTCGCCAGCACCAGTTTATCCCAGTGGATTTCATGCCCCTCGGCGTCCCGTACCAGCCGTGCTTCGCGGTCGATGGTCGCCACCGCCTCGCCGAGGCGGAGTTCAATACCGTGTTCAATAAAGAAGTCCCCGGCCGCCAGCGACAGCGACTCGGCGCTGCGTCCGGCAAAATACTCGGAGAGATGTACCCGGTCGTAGGCGGGGTAACGCTCTTCGCCAAACACCACGATACGATATTGCTCATGCAGGTTGCGGCTCACGCATTGTTCGAGAAAATGGTGGCCGACCATGCCATGTCCCACCAGCACTAATACAGGTTTCGTCATCGTCATTATTCCTGCAGCCTGCGGCTGCGTTGAAGAGGGGTCAAAAAGCCAGTCCACGGTGGCAGGCTCATCGCTTTCCAGGCGCGCGGTGAGCGCGGCGGCGGCGGTGCAGTCGCCCATCAGCAGCACGCCGCGCAGGCGGCCATCGCGCAGCAGCAGGCGGCGATAGTGGCGGTCGATGGGGTCCCAGCTGGTAAAAATGTCATCCTGTTCGCCGGCCTGCTGCTCGCCAGCGCTAAAGAGTTCAATGCCGGTGACCTTCAGGCGGGTCCCGGCGTCCTGCCAGACAAAGCCCTCGCCGGGGGCGCCGCACAGGCGATCCGCCAGCACTTCGGCCTGGCGCAGGCAGGGAGCCACCAGCCCCCAGGTCTGGCCGTCAATTTCGCAACATTCGCCGATGGCGCTGATCCCCGGCAGCGAGGAGGCCATCTGACGGTCGACCACGATCCCCCGCTGGCACAGCACACCGGACTGCGCCGCCAGACGGCTGTTGGGCTGCACGCCGGTCGCCAGCACCACTCTGTTGGCGCGGAATACCCGCCCATCCGCCAGCCGCACGCCGTCGGCGTCGATGGCGGCGATCCGGCACTCCAGCACACAGCGAATGCCGCGCGCTTCAAGCTGCTGCCTGAGCTCATCGGCGGCAAAAGCGTCGGTCAGCGGCGCCATTAATCCGCTGCCGCGATGCAGAAGAGTGACCTCTCCGCCGTGACGACGCAGCGCCGCCGCCGCTTCCACCCCCAGCACGCCACCGCCAATCACCACCGCCGGGCCGGGTATCGCCAGAATACGTTCCACGTCCGCCAGGGTGCGGAAGGGCATAACCTGCGGACGATCAATGCCCGGCAGCGGCGGGATAAAGGGCCGCGAACCGGTGGCGAACACCAGCTCATCCCACGGCAGCCAGGTTTCCGCGATGCGCAGCCGCCGTTGCTGAATATCGACTTCATCGACCGCCTCGCCAGACCGCAGGCACACCCCGTGCCGGGTGTACCACTCCGCCGGCAGCAACGGGATCTGCGCCGCCGTTTTTTCACCTGCCAGCAGCGGCGAGAGCTGAATGCGGTTATAGGCCGGGTGCGGCTCGTCGCCGACGACGGTAATGGCAAACCGCGCGGGGTCGCGCTCAACCAGCCGCTGCACCAGCCGGGTGGCCGCCATGCCGTTACCGATCACCACCAGTCGCCGCGTCCGCCGACTTCATCGTCACGATCATGGGTGACGAAGCCTCGCTCAAGGCTCAGGCCGACAAGGTGAAGGCCGCCGTCGAGGAAGGCTGCAAGGCCGAAAACGCCTTCCGCGGCGTCAAGGCAGGCGAGGTCCGCAACGGCGTCGCCTCCGACATCCGCTGGTCCGTGAAGTAATCATCCGTCACCTCCCGCCCCTCGGGCCCGCCTCGAAAGAGACGGGCCCGATTCCTGAGAATTCTCAACTACGTGAACAGTCTGAGCAAGCGTTTCGCATCAATCTGAACGGCGAATCCGGCGGCAGCAACCCTGGTACACACACAGGTGTTCGCGGGCCTTGTCATTCATGTCTGCGGTCTCGGAAATCAGCCGCCGTAGGGCTTCCACTCGCCGCCGTTCTGGCGGAAGTATTCGCGGCCCTGATATTCAAGCGTCTGAACGGTGCCGTTCTCGCTCACGGGGTTGGTCTGCGGCAGATCATGGACGAGCTGCTCGAGCGGAACCGTGCCGCCGTCCTTGGAAAAGTAGTCGGTCTCGAGCGTCTTGCCGATGAGCGACGTGAGCGCCAGATAGCTCGTGTTGCCCGTCACGTGGATGGGCTCGTTGGGCATGCCCTTGAGGCCCACGAACTTGACCATGACCGGAACGCGCGAAATGCGCATGGTCGGGATGTCGCGCAGGCGCGGGACCTGGATCTTGTCGCCCCTCACGGCAGCGCCGTGTTCGGGCACGATCACGACCATCGTCTTGCGGCCGGAGCGTTCAAGCTCGCGCAGGAAGGTGCGGATGTTGTCGAACATCTCCTGAGCACGCGGCTTGAAGGGCTCGGCGCGGCCGCGGCCGGGCAGGCGGTTGCCGTCGTGGAGCGCGATGAAGTTGATGAGCGTAGCCGTGCGGCCCGCCTTCGACTTCACCTGCGTGCGCTGCCAGTGGCGCAGCACGGCCAGGCTGTCGGCGATTTCCTCGTCGTCAAAGCCCATGTAGCGCGTCGGGTACTTCGCGTTGTCAAGCGTGGCGGTGACGCCCGCCTTGTCGCGCATCGACTGCAGGAAGTTGTCGTACTCGCCCGAGTGGTCCATCAGCAGGCGCTGCGAATAGCCGAGCGTGCCGAGCCTCGTCATGATCTCGCACTCGGGACGGCGCTCGCCGTAGAGCTCGCTGTGGGACGGCTGCCCGCAGGCGCCGTTGAGCAGGCGCAGCAGGGCCGGGCCCGAATAGGCCGTCGCCGCGTTGAACGAGTCGAAGCGGATGTTGAACTCCTTGAAGAGCGGATGCTGGTCAAGCTGCGAGACGGCGAGGTCGTCGTTCGAGACCGAGCAGATGCTCAGGAGCAGGATGTCGAACGGCGTGTCCTTCTCGGAAAGGCCGTTCGGGAAGCGGGCGCGTCGGTCGTGCTCGTAGGCGAGGAAGGCGTCGTACCACTCGCCCACGGCCTTGGCGTCGGCCTTGCCCGTCTTGGCGGGCGCGGCGGCCTCATTCGTCTGACCGCCTGCGTCGGCCGTCACGACGGGCGCGCGTTCGGGCAGGATCGCCTGCACCCACGGCATCGTCACGGCGCCGAGGAAGTAGACGATCGTGAAGAACGTCACGCGCACGTAGCGGCGCACGAGGAAGTAGCCGAGGAAGACGAGAAGGCCCCAGCCCACCATCTTCACGTTGATGAAGTCGAGCGCGAACTCGGCCATGTAGAGAAGCGAGAAGCCCGCGATGCCGCCCTTGTTGGCGAGGATGCTGTCGACGCCCGGCAGCCAGCTCTCCGAATAGAGGAGCACGGCAGCCGCGGCGACGCCGAGCGTACCGCGCAGGATGCGTAGCCACTTCGGGCCGACGGGCAGCAGGAGCCAGGCCATCAGGAGCGCGTTGCCCAGAAGGTTGAGCTCGATGTAGCCGAAAGCTGCAAGCGCAAAGGCAATGATGAAGTAGACGTTCCAGACGCCGAGCCCCGTGAAGCGGGGGCCGGCGCCGTTTTCAATTCTGGTCTGCATGCGTCTTATCGTCCCTTCGGAAAGATCAGGCGGCCGTCGGCGTCGAACGCGAAGCGGCCTTCATCCCAGCCTCGGCCGTAGAGCGCGAGCATGCTCGAGTAGTAGCTCTCGCCCGAAAGCCTTTCGGAGTCGACCACGCTGCGCACGAGGCCCGCGGTGCGGTCGTTTCCGAGCATCGGGATGAGGCAGGCGCCGAAGCCGAAGGGACCCGTGTCGTTGACGGTAAGATTGACCGTGTGGATCTTCTCGGGCGGCATGTTGAGCGCCCTCGTCGCCTCGACCATCGGGCTGAAGTGCTTCATGAGGATCGCGCGGTTGGGATCGTCGGGCGACATCATGCCCGCCCACAGATACGTGCGGATGGCGTTGTAGCTGCCGATCTCGTAGTCGTCGCCGTTGGGCGGCACTAGACGGCCGCCCTTGTCAAAGAGCGCCCAGTCGGGGGCGATGCCCGCGGGGGAGGACCTCAGCAACATGCGAAGCGATCCCTCGTAAACCTCGTTCCAGTAGGCGTCCTCGAGCGCGAAGCGCTTGAAGAGGAAGAGCGGGTAGTAGCTCGGATTGAGCTTGACCGTGCCGTTGTCCTCAAAGCCAACGCGGCCCGGCAGCACGACGCTGCCCAGATTGTCGACGGTGCGGACCTCCTTCTTGAGGAGCTCGAGCATCGCCATGCCCTTCTTCGTGTACTCCTCGGACTTCCAGAGACGACCTGCCTCGAGGAAGCACCAGGCGATCCACATGTCGGAGTCGGTGGCGTTGTTGGTGTCGAGAATGCCCCACTTGTCGCCGCGTCCCCTGCCCCAGAGCCAGGCGGGAAGCGTCTTCGTGAGGTCGCCCCCGGAGAGGTTGTCGGCGGTCCAGGCGGCGAGGCCGTCGAAGGTCACCTGATCGTTGGTGACGAGCGCGAAGAACATCGCATAGGACTGGCCCTCGCTCGTCGTCACCTTGCGGTCATCGCTCTTGTCGACGACGCGGCCGTTGTCGAGCGCGTCATTGCGGAACTCGTCCCAGACGGGCCAGGCGGCCATGGCGGACGAAGCGCTGCAGAAGGCGCAGGCAAGCGCTGCGGAGATAATCATCTTCTTGAACATTACGAGCGGCTCCTGATCCAGTAGCGCATGAAGAGGAAAATGCCGAAGCCCACGAAGAGCGCGCTCAGCAGAGCGGCAGCAACGAGGACGCCCGGACGATCGATGACGGTCATCCAGACCTTGTGGTACCAGGGCAGGTTGCCGACGGTGTAGTGCTCGCCGACGTCGAAGCCCGTCACGCCCGCGGCGTTGACGACTGCAACGGAACCTGTCACCGAACCGAGGCCGGCAGGATTGACGAGCTCGGCGTTGAGACGGGCGGCGCCGGACGCGCCTTCGGAGAGGAGCGCCACGAGCGTGCGGCCGCCCGCGAGCGGGGACTCTGCCGAGACGATGGCGGCAATACCGTTGTCATAGGCACCTTCGGCCGTCTTCTGCACGGAGGGGGACTTCGCCCTGAAGGCCTCAACGAGCTTCTCCTGAATGCGGCCCGCATTCTCGACGTCGATGTCGGTCACGGGGGCGGGGAAGCGCGCAAAGGCGAGAATGTCACGCTTGGCAAGCTCGGGATCGTTCATGTCGCCCGTCACGTGCACGTGCATCGCGGGGGCGCCCGTCATGGCGGACATGCGGCCCATGGTGTTGAGCATCGTCGTGAGCTCGCTCCTGCTCGCGTCCTGCGGAATGAAGACCGCGGTCTGCGAGAGGTCGGCGTACTTCGTGAACGGATAGCCCGCACGCGTGAAGAGCTTCAGATTGGGAAGCTCGGCGTGGTGGAAGAGGCCCTTGACCGTCAGCGTGGACGTGGGCTCGATCTCCATCTGATGGCCGATGAGCGAGACGGAGCGGCAGTTGTCCTGGGAGCCGCCCTGAATCGTGCGCTCATAGCTCACGGAGAAGCCGAGGCTCGTCGAATGGGTGAGCGTGGCGCCCATCGGATCATCGACGGAGATGGCGCCGTAGAAGGCGGGCAGCTGAACGGTGCGCGAACCGCGGCCGTCCCTGCCCGCGAGCGTGTCGCTGTCGGCGAGGTAGCCGTTGACGAAGGTGCGCAGCTGGGCGGTCTCCTCGGGCATCGGCTTGGCGTAGCGGTAGCGGATCTGCATGCCGAGCTCGGCGTCGCCCACCATGAAGAGATCGGGCGCGAACTTGACGGGCAGCTGCACCGGGGCCATCACGTGGCCGCGGGCGGAAAGCTGGCCCGGATACTGCATGAGCTTCGAGAACGGAATCTCGGCGTCGGTGTTGATCCAGCGCGGAGCGTCATAGGCCTCGCGCACGGGCGGCACCTCGGCCTTCCTGACGCGGAAGGTCTCGCCCACCATCACGGGACGGTCGGTGCCGAGCGCGCGCACGGCGGCGAGAAGGTCCTCGTCGTTGCGGCCCTGGATGACGAGCATCTTGCCGGAGAGGCTTGCGGGCGCGTCGGCGATGGTCACCATCGGACCGTCGGCCTTGGGCAGGTCGTTCAGGAAGTCGGGACGACGCTCGTTCGTCGCGAAGACGACGAAGTGGCCCTCGGCGGGCGTGCCGTTGTAGAAGACGGGGAAGTCGGCGCCGCGCCAGTCGCTCATGCGGCCGACGATGCTCGCGAGCACGGCGGCGGCCTGCTTTTCCATTGCGGTCGGAGCCGAGGTAAAGACCATCGGCAGCACGGAGGGCTCGTTCGAGGCGGTGTCGACGAACGGCGCGGGGAAGGCCGCGAGGTCGTTGGCGAGCCTGACGCGCTGCTTGACGAGCGTGAGGCGGCTTTCGGCCGCGATGTCGAGCCAGATGGCGGCGTCGGCCGGATTTTCACAGACCGACGGCGTGTGTCCGATGAATTCGACCGTCAGCTGGTTGGCGGACTCGATCACCTTGGGCGAAAGCTTGAGCGTGAGCTGCGAGGGCTTGCCCACCATCGAGGCCGAGATGGGCACGGAGCGCTGCAGACGGCCGTTGAGGTAGAAGTTGATCTGCGAGCCGGACGGGGCGAGCGCGGGCGAAGGCGTGAAGCTCAGGTCGAGCGTCGCCTCGGAGACGGCCTCGTCGCGGCGCACGCCGAAGTCGAAGGCCTGCACGCGGGAGAGGCCCGTGAGCTTGACGGCCGCGGCGCTGCCGCCGGGCACGAGCTTCATGAAGGGAACGACTTCGGTGCGCGAGCCCGTGACGTCTGTGCGCCAGACGGGCTGGAGCTGAGAGACGGGCTTCATGCCGTCAGAGGGCGCGCTCCAGGCGGGAGCGGCGAACGCGGCGGCCATGAGGCACGCGGCGGCGGTTCCGATGAGTGTGGGATTCTTCATGTCTTCTCAGTTTGCGTTTGCCGTCAGGACTTCCTTGCGGCCGGCTGTCGCGGCAGCATGGAGAGGACGGCGTCCCGGACGGCGGGCAGAACCCGGCCGGGCAGGAATTCGATCATGGAGCGGTAGCCGTAGAGCGCATGGCGGCCGAGCATCAGGAAGCCCGTGAGGAAGCGGTCGTCGACCGTGCCCTCGGGCTTCATCGCCCACATGCCGCGGCGGGAGAACGTCACGCTGTTCCAGCGGCGCTCGCAGGCCATGTCGGGAAGGTCGACGGCGATGTCCGTCCAGCCCTCACCGTTTTCAATGACGGTGCCCTCGAAGCGGACGGGGCCCGCCTCTTCGGCGAATTCGAATGCAACGCGGGCGCCGGCCGCAGGCACGGCGAAGGCCGTGTCGAGGGCGCGCACGCGAAGCTCCTTCTGGGAATACTCGACCGTGCGCACGTCGTGGCGCACGCCGTCTCCGGTCTCAAGCACGATCGGCAGGTTGAGGCCGACGCGCGGGAAGCGGTGCGCCTCCTTCTCCTCGACGGCGACCGACATGGCGGCGCCGAGCACCATCAGGTTGTAGGCAATCCAGCCGAGGTTGATGACGAGCGTCACGTACTGCGGATCGGGATCGAGGAAGGCCTTCTCAAGACCGATGAGCAGGCCGACGGCGTTGAGCGCGATGAGCGCGACGAAGGGCCAGGAGATGTGCCAGTCGAGGTACTTCTCGCCGATCGTGCCGCCCTTGGCCGTCACGTTGAACTTGCCGTAGTGCGGGAAGATGAGCGCGACCGTGGTCGGGATGAGGATGTACCAGGAGAGGACGGCCTCGTACACGCCGCCGAGGAACGGATAGCGGTAGCCCTTCTGCAGGATCGAGTTCGTCACGGCCGTGTGCACCATGTGCGGGATCACGTAGGCGAAGACGGAGGCCGCCGTCGCGTAGATCACGTAGATGTCCGCATACATGTAGGGCAGCGGAGCCAGAAGGAAGATGATGCGCGGCAGGCCGTGCAGGAAGTGCAGCATCGCGTTGAAGAAGCACAGGCGCTGCGGAAGCGTCAGGCCCTTGCCGAGCATCGGATTGTCGAGTCGGAAGATCTGGATCATGCCGCGCGCCCAGCGGATGCGCTGGCCGATGTGGGCCGCAAGGGTCTCCGTGGAGAGGCCCGAGGCGAGCGGACGCGAGATGAAGGCCGAGTTCCAGCCGCGGCGGTTGAGCTTGAGGGACGTGTGGGCGTCCTCGGTCACGGTCTCGACCGCAATGCCGCCGATCTCCTCAAGGGCCTTGCGGCGCATGACGGCGCTCGAGCCGCAGAACATCGTGGCGTTCCAGGTGTCGTTGCCCTTCTGGATGAAGTCGTGGAAGAGCGAGTTCTCGATCGGCATGGCGCGCTCGAGATGCATGTTCTTCTCGAAGGGATCGGGCGAGTAGAAGTGGTGCGGCGTCTGCACGAGCGCGATCTTCGGATCGCGCACGAGCCAGCCCGTCGTCGAGACGAGGAAGTCGTTCGAGGGGACGTGGTCGCAGTCGAAGATCACGATGTACTCGCCGTGCGTGACGGTCATCGCGTGGTTGATGTTGCCCGCCTTGGCATGATTGTGCTCGTCGCGCTTGATGTAGCCCGCGCCCGCAGCCTCCGCAAAGGCCTGGATGAAGTCGCGGCTGCCGTCGTCGAGCACGTAGACGTGGAGCTTGTCGGCGGGCCAGTCCATGTTGAGCGCGGCGTAGACCGTCGGCTTGATGACGTCGAGAGACTCGTTGTAGGTCGGAATGAAGATGTCGACGTGGGGCCAGACGGAGCGGTCGGCGGGCAGCGCGGCGGGCTTGCGGTCGAGTACCCAGCAGACCTGGAAGTAGCCGAGCACCATCACGGAGAACGCATAGACTTCGGCCACGAGAAGCAGGATCCCGAAGAAGAGGTCGAGCCCGTTGCCCGTGCTCACGGTCGACGTGCAGCGCCACCAGAGGTAGCGCCCCGAGACGACGAACGAAATGACGAAGAGCAGCATGAGCGTGATTCGTGCGCGGATGCGCATGAGCACGATCATGGAGACGAACATGAGCGCAAGGAAGACTATCTGGCCATGCAGATTGAAGGGTTGCGTGATGCAGAGCGCGGCAAGGACTAGCCCGGGCACGAGCAGGACGACGGGAACCCACCCCGGAAGCCTGCGGGCGCCCGGTTTTTTCTCCTCGCTGTCGTCGACGACGGCGCGCACGCACCTGAGGGCCGCAGCACCGAAGGCATCGCCCGCACGGTTGATCAAGGCGCCGGCGACACGCAGGATGTCGACGACCGTGCGCACGAGGCGTGGGCCGTGACCTCGCGGCGGCAGGACGGCCATGAGAAAGACCGTCTGGATGATGATGCGCAGGGGATCGAGAAGCTTCGGGGCGCTGAAGTCGATCTGAGGATAGAAGAATGACTTGTTGCGGCGCAGCGAAGCGAGCGGTTCCGACTCGAGCGGCACCATGAGCCAGAGAAGACCGAGGCAGACGATATTGAACGAGGCGGCGATGCGGCCGGAGCCGGCGGAGCGCCAGTTCTTGTACAGGCTGCGGGTGCTCTCGAGCGCGTGCTTGATGGAAGTCGGAAGCATTCCTTGAAGACGGAAAAGGGATCGGAGGCGTGCAGCTCAGACCGCTGCGCCCGGGGCGAAAGCCGCCCTTGTTAAATTTATGGATTCTACTCAGATCCACAAGGGATTTCGAGGAGGAATTTTCCCGTCTCCCAGTCTTGCGACCCTAAAGACCGCGTGACATCCGTCCCCCAGAACTCATGGCATCCCCGCTTTTATCTGCCTTGGAAAGCGTTTCTGTCCAGAGAAAGGCCCCGATTGCGCTTTACGCAATCCAAAGTGCCTTGCAAACGCTCGAAGCATTTACATTTTCTTTCACTAGTCACCCCTGTTGCACACCTCCCCACCCCGTCCCATTCAAGCAACGGATTATTTGAGAGCTTACCTCACACGGAGCCGCCAAAGGCTTCAGGCTTTCCTCTCAACAGGCTCAGAAACGATGGGCATACAGTCCATCGGTCCGAAATAGAGGCTCCAGAACTGCCGTTCTACGACGTTATTGTTTGGTTGCCTTGGCCGTCTCCTTTTCAGCTTCCTTGGCCTTTTTCTTCTCCTCCTTGAGACGAACCTTGCCTTGTGTGATCAAGTCGTCAGGCGTAATCGTACCGTCGAGACATTGTTGGCGAAGCTCCTTCATCCAATCAGGGACCGTATCAGCCTTTTTTCCGATGATCTTCTGAACAATAGTATCCACAGCGGCTACTTTTTCATTCTCTTTAATTTTGTTTACATACAAAGTCATTAAAAAACCAACAATTTCTGACTCTGTAGCATCATCCTTCAATCCATATAATTTGAGAACCAACTTATCATTTTCTTTATGAGCTTTAATAAGTTCTTTCGGCATTGACAATGGATTATATAGGTCAAACAACGTGCTATCAGTGCTCGAAGAACGTGCCTCAAGAATTTTTTTCCCTGACTTCCTCAAGTGTTCAACATCACAATCAGACATTTTAGGGAAAACAAAACTATTGTAGACTGATGGGGAATAACGATACCGCATCTCAAGCCTACCGCAGATAGTTTTCAGCCATGCCATGTGTACACTTGAAGTCAACAGAGCAAACAATTCCAACTCTGCCTTCTCAATTAGATAGTTTGCATCCCCACAAATCACATCCTTATCGATAAACCCTATTGGAATATACTTTCGATTCTCACCTGTATGCCTTGGAATTAGCAAGTAATCATTTTCAGGTTGCCTAATTTGAGTGAATAAGTATGGTGTACTTGCATCCTCCTGAACTGAAGCTGTTGGGCTTGCCTTCCTAACTTCTGCAACCTTCTCAAGTCTACTTTTTATATATTGATTTTTAATGTATTCAGCTGGTTTGACGTTATGCAACCAAAAACAGTACCTAGGCAAATCATTAATGAACTCATCAGCCCCAAGGAACCTTTTTACGAGATGATTTAATTTAGGATATTTCTCTACAAACTCGTTTCGCTCTTCTTCAGATAGAAACAAATATCCGCCATCTGTCGGCTGGCTTCCCTTAACGATTTTCGGTCGACCATCAGAAACGCCAGCACTCCGACTTGCAATGCAAACATTTGGAGCATCAGTTAAATAGCCATTAATATTCTTTGCCGACAACACACCATCATTTAAATAAATCCTTCTTTCTTTATTAACACATCCTTTATCTGTAAAACCAGTAATAACACAAGAAACGACTGCCGAATCTTTAGCCTCACTAGACCAAGAGAATGGTTCATATGCGAATGAAAACGCGATATTTCCATTAGGTTCTAGTAGCTTATCCCATAAACAAGGAACACTTTCTCCCTGGAAGAGTGAATTCGTTGACACAAAAGAGACTGCTGTATCAGTCCCTGATATATAATCCGAAGCCTTTTTAAACCATGCACCAACATAGTCAATTTTTCCATAATTCTTCATTCCGGCGAAAACACAATCCATATCTTCTGTTTGCTGACTTGTCCGGTGTTGATGCCCAATGAATGGCGGATTACCAAAAATATACGAAACTTTTTCAGAGACAGATTTCTTCCAGTCTATCCTTAACGCATTCCCCTCAATAATATTTGTCAATGTTTTAAGCGGGAAAAATGGTAGAGAAACCCCAAGAATATCCTCAGTCTCATTAAGCATCTGACTTTCAGCGATCCACAACGCTGTCTTGGCTACCGCACAGGCGAAATCGTTGATTTCAATCCCGTAGAACTGAGAGAGAGAAATCTTTGTCGGAGACAACCCTTCAATGTTGAATGACGCCTGCCCCTTAGATTGAATGCGGATAACCTCATTCTCCAAACGGCGAAGGCTCAAATACGTTTCCGTCAAGAAGTTTCCCGATCCACAGGCCGGATCAAAGAAAGTCAAAGAAGCCAATTTGTCATGGAACGCTCGAAGCCGATCTGCCTTCGTATTCAACGTTTTAATTGAGCGAATTTGCGCCAGCTCATCCTTGAGATCATTCAAGAACAACGGGTCAATAACTTTGTGAATGTTCTCAATGGACGTGTAGTGCATGCCGCCCTTTCGGCGGGTTTCGGGGTTCAAGGTGGACTCAAATACCGCGCCGAAAATTGTCGGGCTGATCTTGCTCCAGTCAAAACCTTCGCTGGCTTCATTGAGCAACATAGAAACGATTTCAGGCGTGAAAGCCGGGATCGCTTGCGCCTTCGCATTTGCGAACAAGCTGCCATTGACATACGGAAACGCCGCCAATTCTTCATCGCCATACGGATCACGCTTTTCAACAGGCGTATCGAACACCTCAAACAAACGAAGAATTGCAGCTCTCACATCGCTTGGGCGATCCTTGTAACGCGCCAGATAGTCATGGAACATCATTCGGCGCCCGAAAATCCCGGCGTCCTCGGCATACAGACAGAACACCAAACGGACACAAAGAACGTTCAAACTATGTTGCGATTCTTTTGAAGAAGGATCCTTGTAGCCCTTCAAAAGTTCGTCATACAGCAGGCCAACGAGATTGCCTGCGGCAACCGAAAGTTCTTTTTCCTTAGCAAGGACTTCTTGTTGGTCCTGCACCAAAAAGTTCAATCGGTAGACTTCATCGGGCAAACTTTCCAAGGAAATGGTTTCCGGAGGCGCATCAGGACGTTCCATGTCGTGAACATGGAATTCAGAGAAATTGCAGACGATGATCCAGCGCGGATAGGTACTGAATGAGAGGCCAGAAATATAGCGGCGAGCCTGTTGAAACGGCGTAAGCATGCTGCCATCCGACTGCTTGATCTTTTGAGTCAAGTCGATGTGGCTGCCTTTTTGTTCAATAAGAACACGGGTCGCCGGAATGTAGGCGTCAATGAAATTCGTATTCTTGAGCACCACCTGATCTTCAAAAGAGATAACCTTTTCCGGCTCCTTGACGCCGAAAACCTCTCTCAACAACGAAAGCCAGAAGGCTTGAGTCTGCCCTTTTTCGTAGCCCTTCCCCTTCCAAAATTCAACGAATTTTTGAGCGGCACGCTTTTGTTCTTTGTCATCCATCTCAGGAATTCTCCGTCTTCAAATATTTGTAAGCCGTCGTTCTACTAATACCTACCTTGCGAGCTGCCGACGACAGCGGCACTCCAATGCTCATCAAGGAACGAATTTCTTGAATCTGTTCGTTTGTCACAGAGCGTTGACGCCCCTTGTAAACACCGCGCTGCTTCGCCAGAGCAATACCTTCAGCCTGCCGCCGCTTGATCATGCTTCGTTCAAATTCCGCGAATGCTCCCACCAGCGAAAGCATTAGTTTTGCCATTGGAGATGCTTCCTCTCCAGCATCGAAATCCAATTTCTCATGGAGAAAACGCACGCTTACGCCACGGCTGGTCAACTCTTGAACCATCGTCAGAAGATCGGCCAAGTTGCGCGCAAGGCGATCAAGACTGAGAACAACAAGCGTGTCTCCCTCTCGCACGAAACTAAGCATCTTCTGCAACTCCGGTCGCTCTGTGTCCTTTCCTGACACCTTGTCAACAAAGAACTTTTCAACCTTCGCAGTCTTAAGTTCTTCCAGTTGCCGATCAGGATTCTGGTCGAGAGAACTTACTCGAACGTATCCAACGAGCATGATCGTCCTTTATGAGTGTTTGACTAACAGATTTGTCCATTATGGACGAAACGACTCAAAAATGACAGTGTTTTGATAACAGTTGGAGTGTTCGCTTTGGGCGTGCCCATGCCAAGCAAACCAAACCAAACCAAACCAAACCAAAAGAGCCCGTTCGCTGTCGAACGGGCTCTTTTGGACGGTTGTCATTGGTTCACATTCCGGGCTGATCAGAGACGCGCGATCGTGGACATCACGCCGGTGACCTTGTCTCCGATCGAAACAGTGATCTCGGCGTCGAGTGGCAGATAGACGTCAACGCGAGAGCCGAAACGGATGAAGCCATAGCGCTCGCCCTTTTCGAGACGTTCGCCCACCTTGGCGTAGCAGAGGATGCGGCGGGCGACGAGGCCGGCCACCTGGACGAAGGTCACGCAGCGGCCTTCGTCGGTCGTGACACGCACGGCGTTGCGCTCGTTGTGCGTCGAGGCCTTGTCAAGGTCGGCGTTGAGGAAGAGACCGGGCTTGTAGACGATCTCCTCGACGCGGCCGGCGACGGGGGACTTCTGGCTGTGGACGTTGAAGACGTTCATGAAGATCGAAATCATCATCGCATCCTCACCGGTAAGCGGATCCTGAGCTTTCTGGACCTTGCAGACGCGGCCGTCGACCGGGCTCAGCACGGCCTTCGGATCGGTGGGAAGTTCACGGGCCGGATCGCGGAAGAACTGAACGCAAAAGGCAAAGAGGACGAACGAGAGGAAGGCGAGGAAGTTCCAGTCGAGAAGCCAGAGCACGGCCGTGACGGCGAACGTGCCGATGATGAAGGGGCGCCCTTCGCGGGCGAAGAAGGGATGCGGATAGATTCGCGAGTTCAATTCGATCTCCGGAGAGAGCTTGTGGAAAGTGCGCCCATTTTAATGAAAAAAGCCGCCTTGTGCGCGGATTTCGGCTGAACGCAGGCGCCGGCCGCCCCTTCGGGCGTCCGGCACGGAGATTCTGGGGCTTGAGACGAACCCGGCTCAGCGGGGCAGCCGGGCCTCGACCGTCACGGTGAGCGATACCTCGGTCGTGCCTGCGCTCACTGCAGGCGCAACGTTTGCCGAGGCGCGTTCGGCCTTCATCACGGGGGCCGCGTAGTAGCGAGGGCCGCCCGCGTTGTGCGAGCCGATGTGCACCGAGGCGACGCTCACGTCGGAGGACTTGCGGCCGATCGACTCAGCAACGATTCCCGCCTGCCGGAGCGCATCGGCCACGGCGGCCTTGAGCAGCTCGTCGCGCTGGGCGCGCTCGGCCTTGTCGGAGACGCGGAAGGTGATGCCCTCGTAGTTCATGTGGCCGACGACGGCGGCGAGCACGTCCGAGACGACGCTCACGTCGCGGACCGTCACGCGCAGGGTCTCGCGGGCCTCCCAGGCGCCGATCTCGGAGACCTCGCCTTCCTTGGCGCGCGTGTAGACGGGATTGGTCGAGAGCCCCGTCGTCCCGACGTCGATCTTGTCGCTGAAGCGCTTGAGCGCCTCGATCGCCGCGTTGCCGCGCTTGGCCGCATCGTTCGAGGCCGAGACCGCATCGGGCCTGCGGCTTTCGGCCGAAAAGAGAATGACGGCCTCGTCGTTGGCGACGGTCATGCTCGCCTCGCCCTGCATCGAGATCTGGACGGGCGCCGTCATCGGATTCTGCCCTTCGGCGAGGACGGGAGCGGCTGATGCGACGCAGACGGCGGCTGCGCTGAGGACAAGAACGGTCTTCTTCATTCGAGGTTCTCCTTGTTGAGTCACGGCAGCGAATGCCGTTTCTTTCATTATGAGTTCCAGCGATACCCTTTCGCAGGCACGTTTGCAACGATTTATTGAGGAGCATCCCCGGATTTTCCGCCTGCGGACCTGAAGGGCGCGCCAACGCCCTGCGATTTTCGAGCCTGCGACGCTCCGAAAAGCCGCTTTCTCTGCCCGCCGTTTGATCCCATCGGCGACACCTTAGCCTTTTTCCCTAGTTGCAAAAGCGTCCGACCTGTTACGATTCTTACAGTCAGGCAAAGTCCTCACGCGCGTCGTCCGTCCAAAAAAGCAGCAGAAGCCTCATGAGCAAACTGCAACCGGGACACCGCTTACGGAGGAACTGTCGCATAAAAGAGTCAATCTGGCGGCTTCAAGACCGCCACAGCCTTCCGCGCGCCTCTCGGTGGGGCGGACTGCGGATCAAGGAGTGCATTTATGTCCGGAGAACAGCGAAAGACCTGGACGAGCCGAATCGGCTTCGTGCTCGCCAGCGCCGGTGCTGCCGTGGGTCTGGGGGCCATCTGGAAGTTCCCCTACATGGCGGGCACGAACGGCGGCAGCGCCTTTCTCTTCCCCTACATCCTCATGACCTTCACCGTGGGCGCCGCCCTGCTGATCGCCGAAGTGGCGCTCGGCCGTGCGGGCCGCGGCGGCATCGTGACGGCCTACCGCAACCTCGCGGGCCGCGCCTGGGTGCCCGCAGGCTATCTCGGCGTTCTCACGGGCTTCCTCGTCCTGTGCTTCTATTCGGCCATCGGAGGGTGGACGCTCGCCTACTTCGCCGAAGCGGCCACGGGCTCGGGCCTCATCACCGACCAGGCCGAGCTCGGCAAGCACTTCGGCAGCTTCGTCTCCGATCCCGTCCAGGCACTCGGCTTCCAGTGGCTCTTCCTGCTGCTCAACGGCCTCATCGTGGCGCTCGACGTCACGAAGGGCATCGAGCGCATCTCCAAGTTCCTGATGCCGCTCCTCTTCGTGATGATGCTCGTGCTCATCGTGCGCGGCCTGATGCTCCCCGGCGCCATAGGCGGCCTTGAGTTCCTCTTCAAGTTCGATCCCGACGCCTTCACCTGGAGCGCCCTGCTGCAGGCCATGGGCTTCACTTTCTTCTCGCTGTGCGTGGGTTGCGGGTGCATGCTCACCTACGGCTCGTACCTTGATCAGAACTCGAACCTCGTCAACGGCTGCCTCTGGATCACGTTCCTTGCGGTCATCGCCTCCATTCTCGGCGGCCTGATGATCATGCCGAGCGTCTTCGCCTTCGGACTCGACCCGTCCGCAGGTCCCGGCCTCACCTTCATCACGATGCCCGCCGTCTTCGCGCAGCTTCCGTTCGGTCAGGTCTTCGCCGTGATCTTCTACCTGTGCATCGCGGTGGCGGCCATCACGTCGTCCGTCTCGATGATCGAGATCGTCGTCGCCTTCCTCGTCGACGAGCACAAGATGAAGCGTGCGGGCGCGGCCATGCTCTCCACGCTCGCGCTCGCCGTCGTCGGCGCCCTGCCCTGCCTCTCGTTCGGCAAGCTCTCCGACGTCACCTTCTTCGGCGGCAAGACGATCTTCGACCTCTTCGACTTCTTCACGAGCAACATCTCCCTGCCCGTGGGCGGCCTGATCATCCTGTGGCTCGCAGGCGTCAGATGCTGGCCGCAGATCCGCGAGAACATCACGCGAAACACCTCTCTCTCCGAGGGCGCCGTGAAGTTCCTCCGCCTCATGATGATCGGCTTCTCTCCGGTCCTCGTGCTTGTGGTGCTCGTCTCGGGCCTTGTCTGACGGCCCGCGGCGACATCGCACCCAAACACAACCCGCGGCGGTCCGGCTCCAGAAAGCCGAACCGCCTTGACCATTAGAAATACAAGCAAAAAAATGACAGAACGTTCAGTATGGGGGTCCCGCCTGGGGTTTATTCTCGCGAGCGCAGGCTCCGCCGTCGGTCTCGGTGCCATTTGGAAGTTTCCTTACATGGCTGGCACGAACGGCGGCTCCATCTTCATGCTCCCCTACATCTTCTTCACCGTGACGATCGGCCTCACGCTTCTCATCGGCGAGATGTGCATGGGCCGCTCGGTACGCGCAGGCGCCGCAGGCGCCTTCCGAAGGCTCGGCGGCCCCTTCACGGGCATCATCGGATACATCTCCGTGCTCACGGGCTTCCTCGTGCTCGCCTTCTACTCCGTGGTGGGCGGCTGGTGCGTCTACTACATGATTCAGGCCTTCATGGGCAACGGCATCATCAACGATCCGTCCATGATGCGCGGCGCCTTCGAGTCCTTCGCCTCCTCCGACGTCGCCCCCGTGCTCTCGCACCTCACCTTCCTCGGCGCCACCGCCTTCGTCGTCTACTTCGGCGTTGAAAAGGGCATCGAGCGCGTCTCCAAGGTCCTGATGCCGCTCCTCTTCTTCATGATGCTCATCCTCATCGTGCGCGGCCTCATGCTCCCCGGCGCCATGAAGGGAGTCGAATTCCTCTTCAAGCCCGACCTCTCCGCCTTCACGGGCGAGTCGCTGCTCAACGCGATGGGCTTCGCCTTCTTCTCGCTCTCCGTGGGCTCGGGCTCCCAGATGAACTACGGCAGCTACCTCAGCGACCGCGTTCACCTTCCGTCGTCCGTCTCCTGGATCGTCTTCCTCGCGATTCTCTCGGCCATTCTCGGCGGTCTGATGATCATGCCCTCCGTCTTCGCCTTCGGCCTCTCGCCCGACGCTGGCCCCGGCCTCACCTTCGCGACGATGCCCGCCGTCTTCGCGCAGCTCCCGTTCGGCCACTTCTTCGCGATCACCTTCTACGTGTGCCTCTTCGTTGCGGCCCTCACGTCCTCGATCTCGATTCTGGAGATGTCCGTGCAGTTCCTCCACGACGAGTTCAACATCAGCCGCCCCGCCGGCGTCACGATCACGGGCTCGATCCTCGCCGTTCTCGGCACGCTCTGCGCGCTCAGCTTCGGCACGCTCTCGCACGTGACGATCTTCGGCAAGAGCTTCTTCGACTTCTTCGACTACCTCACGTCCAACATCGGCATGCCGATCGGCGTGATCGGCATCGCCATCGTCACGGCCTGGCTCGCCTGGCCCACGACCGTGAACCAGCTCTCGCTCGTCAAGCCCGTCTCCGGCTTCTTCCTCAAGAGCTACCGCGTGATGGCCGGCATCTTCGCACCGATCCTCATCCTCGTCGTGATGCTCAAGGGCCTCGGCGTCTTCTGAGTCCATTTGACCTCATTCCAATAAATTCCCCGCCGTCAGGCCACCCGATGCGAACGGCGGGCAAAAAGCACAAGATCGGAGTCCAACCCAATGTCTGAAAACCAAACCACCACAAGCTGGGGCTCCCGCCTCGGCTTCATTCTTGCAAGCGCAGGCTCGGCCGTCGGCCTCGGCGCCATCTGGAAGTTCCCGTACATGGCGGGCACGAACGGCGGCTCCGTCTTCATGCTGCCCTACATCTTCTTCACCTTCACCGTCGGCATCTCGCTGCTCGTGGCCGAATTCGCCATGGGCCGCGCCGGACGCGAGGGCCCGATGGCCTCGCTCACCAAGGTCTGCGGCAGGGGCTGGGGCTTCTTCGGCGGCGTAGGCGTCTTCACGGTCTTCCTGATCCTCTCGTTTTACTCGGGCGTGGGCGGCTGGTGCATCAAGTACATGGTCGACGCCGTCATCGGCCGCGGCCTCATCAGCGATCCCGAACTCCTCGGCACGCACTTCGGCGCCTTCGTCTCCGACGGTTCGATGAGCTTCCTCTACATGATGATCTTCCTCGGCATCACGTCCGTCGTCGTGCTCCGCGGCATTCAGGGCGGCATCGAACGCGTCGCCAAGGTGCTCATGCCCGCGCTCTTCATCCTGATGCTCATCATCATCGTGCGCGGCCTCACGCTGCCTGGCGGCCTCGCCGGCCTCGAGTACCTCTTCGCGCCCCGCTGGGAGGACTTCAACGCCTCCGCGCTCTTCAACGCGATGGGCTTCTGCTTCTTCTCGCTCTCGCTCGGCGCCGGCACGATGATCACCTACGGCTCCTACCTGAGTCCCAAGGCCGACCTTCCGGGCGCAGTGGGATGGGTCGCCGTCCTCGCCATCATGTCCTCGATTCTCGGCGGTCTGATGGTGCTCCCCGCCGTCTTCGCCTTCGGTCTTGACCCGAGCGCCGGCCCCGGCCTCACCTTCGTGACGATGCCCGCCGTCTTCTCGAAGATGCCGCTCGGCCAGCTCTTCGCCGTCATGTTCTACGTCTGTCTCGTCGTTGCGGCCCTCACCTCGTCCGTCTCGATGCTCGAAGCCTGTACGGCGCTCCTCACCCGCCAGTTCAACATGCGCCGCACGCCGGCCATCCTGCTCACCGTCGCGAGCTGCACGGTCGTGGGCCTTGCCTCCACACTCTCCTTCGGCGTCTGGAGCGACGTCAAGTTCTTCAACAGGACGATCTTCGACATCCTCGACTACGTCACGTCCAACGTCGGCATGCCGCTCTCAACCTTCGGCATCGCCATCGCTGCCGCCTGGGTGGCATGGCCCACGATGAAGCGCGAGCTCACGGCCGCCCGCCCCGTCTCCGAGTCAGGCCTCTGGTTCATCCGCATCATGATCGGCGTCGTCAGCCCGCTCTTCGTGCTTGTCGTCGCCGGCGGCAGCCTCTGATGACCGAGGATTCCGCACGCCGCCTCGTGTACGCGGTACTCGCACAGGAGTACCGCGCACACAGGTCGCTCTGGATCGGCACCCTGTGCCTCGCGCTCGGCGCCGCCATGATTTCGGGCCTCGTCGTCGACGGGGCCTCCTCACTTCGAAACGCCGCGAGCATCGTCATCGTCCTCGGCGCCCTCTATCTCATGGTCCTCCTCGTACTCCGGCAGGAGCTTTCAGCCCGTTCGGCAGGTCTGCCGCCCGACGAGGCCATCGCCTTCCGCAAAGGCCTCACCTCGGGACTTCTCCGTGCGTGCGCACCCGCCGTCTTGGCTATCATTGTGTGCAGTACGGCGCTTCTCGTCCTCTGATCCTTCGCACCACGGGACGGACGCCGGCTCTCGCCCCCTGTGCGGGAGCCTCACGCAGAGGAATCAGAACCATGTCCCCCAACCGCATCATCGTCGCCCGTTTCTCCCCGACGGGCCGCACCCGCCGCCTTATGAGCATGATCGCCCAGGGCCTTGCAGGCACCGCCCTTCCCGTCGAGGAGCTCGACCTCACCGACCGCTGGGAACGCGAGGAGGCCCGCACCTTCGGCAAAGGCGATCTCGTCTTTCTGGGCGTACCCGTCTACTTCGGCCGCGTGCCCCTTCCGATGCAGTCCCTCGCCAAGTGGACGGGCAACGTGCCCGTCGCCGCCTACGGCTGCCGCGCGCATGAGGACACGCTCCGCGAGCTCGCAGCCGTGCTTCGCGCCGCAGGCTTCGTCGTGCCCGCAGGCGCGGCCTTCCCCGTCGAGCACAGCCAGTTCCCCGAGTTCGGTGCAGGCCGTCCCAACGAAGCCGACCGCTTCTCAGCGGGCGACTTCGCACGCAGGGTGTTCGAGGCGCTCAGGGACGGCACGGCGAGGTTCGCCCCCGAATTTCCGGGCGAAGGGGAGCTCCGTCCCTATCCGAAGACCGGCTTCGTGCCCATGCCCGACCCTGTCTGCCGCATGTGCGGCCGCTGTGCCGAGGTCTGCCCGATGGACATCATCGATCCCTTCAGCATGCGCGTGAAGGATCCCTCGCAGTGCATCGGCTGCCGCGCCTGCATCGACGCCTGCCCCGACAGCCACCGCAACTTCCCCGAGCCCGTCCGAGCCGCCATGGCCCAGGTGCGCGAGCGCATCCGCCCCGCCTGCGAGGCTCCGAAGTTCCCCGAATTCTTCTTCTGACAACGCATTCTCCTCCGATGACGACCAGGCATCTCACCATCACCGACATCGCCTCGACGGGCGCAGGCATCGCCTACGAGGACGGACTCCGCGTCTTCGTGCCGGGGGCGCTCCCCGGCGACGAGGTCACCGCGGAGGTCGATCCGCCCGCACGCGGCACGCGATCGAGCGTCGCCCAGTACGTGAAGATCACCCGGAAGAGCCCCTGGTGGGCCGCCTCCCCGTGTCCCGCCCATGTGGCCAGGCCCGCCTGCGGCGGCTGCGCGCTCGGCAGCCTCACTCCAGAGGGCCAGGCCGTCGTCAAGCGCGGACTGCTCGAAAGGGCGCTCGCCGAATCGGGCGTCGAAGCCCCCGAGCCCCTGCCCCTCGTCGAGGCGCCGCACGACGCCGAGGCGTTCACGCAGGGCTTTCGCAACAAGGCCGTGCTCTATCCGGGCGTCGATCCCGAGGGACGCTGGTACTTCGCGATGTATGCTCAGGGCTCGCACTTTCCCGTGCCCGAATCCTGCTTCTGCCCGCAGACGCCCGAGTGGATGGCCAAGGCCGCCGAAACCGCGGCCCGCATGCTCTCGCTCTCGGACCTCTCTCCCTGGAACGAATCGCACCGCGAGGGCGACGTGCGCACGATCGTCATGAGGGACGGCGTGGATTCAGAGAAGCCGCAGCGCCTCTTCACGCTCTGCGTGCACGGCGAGACGCCCGAAGTCAGGATCTTTGTCGGGAAGCTTGCGAAGAAGCTCATGGAGGAAGGCATCACGAGCGTCTTCCTCAACCTGCACCCGACGCCCGGCAATGCGGTGCTCGGACGCCACAGCCTGCACGTTGCGGGCACGGACGGCATCGAAACGACGATCGGGGGGCTGCGCTTTGCGGTGCGTCCCGAAACCTTCCTGCAGGTCAATCCGGGACAGACGGAGAGGCTCTACGCCATGGCGCTTGAGTGGGTTGCGCCCGAAAAGGACGAGGTCCTGCTCGACCTCTACTGCGGCGTGGGCACGATGACGCTCCTTGCCGCCCGCACCTGCGCGAAGGCCGTGGGCGTCGACATCGTCGCCGCCTCGATCGAGCGCGCCAAACTCAACGCCAAGCGAAACGGCATCGAAAACGCCGTCTTCCACGCGGGTGCGGTCGAGGACGAGCTGCCCCGTCTCATCGCCTCGGGCATCAGGCCCGCCGCGGCCATTCTCGACCCCGCCTTCAAGGGGCTCGAGGAGACGGTGCCCGCCATGCTGACGGCCCTGCCGCTCACGCGATTCGTCTACGTCTCCTGCAACCCGAAGACCTTCGCGCGCGATGCGGCAAAGTTCATCGAGCTCGGCTGGCGCATCGAGAGGCTCGCGCCCGTGGACCTCTTCCCGGGCGCACTCCACGTCGAGACGGTTGCGAAGTTCGTCCGCGACGCTCAGCCTCGGTAAAGACCTTCTCTGAAGCGCTCGGGATTGAGGAAGAACTCTAGCGCCTTCTCCTCCCTGCGCGTGCAGTAGAAGTCGGGCAGGCTGTCGCGCACGACCTTGCCGTAGCCCTTGTTGAGGATGCGAGGGTCGCAGATGACGAGCATGCCCCTGTCGCCTTCCGAGCGGATGAGGCGTCCCGCACCCTGCTTGAGCGTGATGACCGCCTCGGGCAGCGTGATCTCGTCGAAGGGACGCCTGCCCGAAGCCTCGACGGCGCGACTTCGCGCCATCATCACGGGATCGTTGGGCGGCGCGAAGGGAATCTTGTCGATCACGACGAGCGAAAGCGCCTCCCCCTTGACGTCGACCCCCTCCCAGAAGCTCATCGAGCCCACAAGCACGGCGTTGCCGTGCGCCCTGAACTCTTCGATGAGGCGCATTTTGGGACCGTCGCCCTGAACGAAGAGCGGATAGGGATTCCCGTTGGCCTCGAGCCTCGCCTGAAGCTCGTCCGCCGCGGCCCTCACGGCCGCGAGCGACGTGCAGAGAACGAACGTGCGTCCGCCCGCCGCGTTGATGAGCGGCCAGACCTTTTCAATGACGTTGTGCGTGTGCACCGCCGTGTTGTTCGCGGGCGGCGGCATCTGCGGCAGATAGAAGCACCCCTGTTCCCAGTAGTTGAAGGGGCTCTCCCACGTGCGCTCGACGCATTCGCCGATGCCGAGCCTCTGCTTGAAGAGGTCGAACCTGCCCGCGCTCGAAAGCGTGGCCGACGTGAAGACCCAGGCGCCGCCCTCGCGCTCTCGCATCTCGCGAAATTCCTCCGCAAAGGAAAGCGGCGTCAGGTTGAAGCGAATGCCGTGCTGGCTCACCTCGAGCCAGCGCACCTCTGCGTCCGCTCCGGAAGTCGCACCCGCTTCGGGCCCTGCTTCTCCCCCAACCTCGGCATCTCCGGCGGCTTCACCCTCGGAAGCCTCATCGGCCGCACCGTTGCGGCACTTCACGAAGATGGCCGTCCAAGCCTCCATCTGTTCCATGAGCTCGGCATGACGCTCGGCGAGCGTGTCGAGCTCATTGTCGCGGCCCTCATTGGCCCTCATCGCCTCGCCCATGGCCGCAAAGGCCGCGCGCAGGCGCTCGAAGCCAGGATAAAGCTCGCCGAAGCCCTCTATCTCGTCGACATCGAGCCTCTCGCCCTCGGCAAGACCGATGCGCTGGGCGTCGAGCCTGAACTCGCGCCCCGCCTTGAGCACGCGGTCGTAGAGGATCTCCCACTCGGCGCCGTCGTTGCACTTCGTGCGGCCGAGCCTGCGGGCCTCCATCGAGACGTTCTCGACGTCATAGGTCGAGAAGCTCGTGCCGAAGAAGCTCGAGGCGATGCCGGGCAGCTGGTGCGCCTCGTCGATCACCGTGAGTGCCGCCTGCGGCAGCATGCCGTCGATCGCATCGGACTCGCGCTTGAGGGCCATCGAGCTCAGATAGAGATGGTGGTTCACCACGACGACCTGACTCTGCATGGCGTCCTCGCGGGCCTTCTTGACGAAGCAGTCGTCGTAGTTCGGACAGCGGTCCTTGCCGAGGCAGTTTTCGCGCGTGCTCGTCACGAGGGGCCAGAGGCGGTCGTCCTCGGGCACGTCGGGGAGTTCCGCTCGGTCGCCCGTGCGGCTGACCGCCGCAAAGCGCTGGATCTTCCTGAGCTTCAGATAGGAGTCCTGCTCGGGGAGCCTGCCTTCGGAGGCCGTGAGTTCGAGGCGGAAGTGGCAGACGTAGTTGGCGCGTCCCTTGAGAAGCGCGACCTTGACGGGCACGCCGAGCGCATCGCGCAGGGCGGGAAGGTCCTTGGCGCAGAGCTGGTCCTGAAGCGACTTGCCTGCCGTCGAGATGACGCAGGTCGCGCCTGCAAGAAGCGCGGGCGTCAGATAGGCGAAGGTCTTGCCCGTGCCCGTCCCCGCCTCGGCGACGAGAATGGTCTTCTCCTCGACCGCGCGGGCCGCCTCGACGGCGAACTCGCGCTGCCCCTCGCGCACGCAGAAGCCCTTGACGGCCTTCGTGAGCGGGCCCTTTTCATCAAAGGCGAGTGCAACTCGCTCGACAAGCGGCGTCGAGGCGTCCCAGAGACGCGGATTTATTTCAGCAGCAACCATCTCTTTCCTTCGACTCAGAAATACTTCTTGAGGCCAGAGTCCTTGTTCTCCCTGGACTCCTCATAGCGCTTCTGTGCGGCGCGACGCTCCTCGAGCGTCTTGTTGAAGTTCGCCTGCCGCGCCTCGCGGCTCGCCTTGCGTTCGGCGGCGGTGGCCTCGGCCTCCTCAAGGCGCTTCTTCGCCTCGGCCTGCTTGGCATTGAAGGCCGCAATGTTGGCGTCCTCCTGAGCCATGCGCTCGGCCGCCTCGGCCCTGCCCGCCTCAACGTCAGCCGCCGTACGGCCGAGATGTCCTTCAATGGGACTTGACGGAGCCTTCACGCGGCTCTTCACCCTGATGGGATCGTGGCGCTCCTCCGCCTTTCTGGCGGCCCTCGCCTGCTTTTCCTCGTAGGCACGGACGTTCGCCTCCTCAAGGGCCCTGCGCTCCTCGGCGCGGCTCTGCTTGGCCTTCACCTCCTCGGCGCGCGACTCGCTGCGGCTTTCGGGAGACTCGGCGGAGCCGCCGAGCTTCATGGGCTGCTTCACGTTCTGCTTCTGGCTTTCCTGACGAGCCCTGCGCTGCTCGACGCGGTCGAGGCGGATCATCTCGTCGGCCTTGAGGCGCACGCTTCGGATCTCCTTCTCGCGCTCGTGATGCAGGTCCCTCGCGTCATTGATGCAGGCGTTGACGAGAAAGCGCGTGTGGCACCAGTCCTTCATGACGTCGAGCGCACCGTCGATCTCCTTCTGCCTGGCCGAACCCGCCTCATTGGCGGCCTTTGCATCCTCAACCGTCTTCAGGGCGGCCTCGGGCGACCAGCGCTCGTAGTAGGAGCGGTCGGCGAGCACCTTCTGCGCCGCCTCCATGCGGACCTCAAGCTCGGACTTGTCGGCGGCCGAAGCGGCGGCAGGCGCCAGCACGGCGGACGCCATCAGAGCGGAAAGAAGAAAAGTGCACGGCTTGTTCATCGGGAGAAGCCCTCGTGAAGTCTTGATTGCTGATTGAATCGGACGGCCCTTGCAGGGCGGGGCCCGCAGCCGTCCGGAAGTGGTGACAGTCTACCAAATGCAGGCGCGCAGACAGGCCCTGCGCCCGCATTCCCGCCCAAGACGGCTCGGCCCGCATTTTCCGGGAGAAAGTGCGGGCCGAAAGACCGGATCGGGTCGGGTCGGGCGCGGGCGCGGGCGCGCCCAGCGGACTCCCGTGCGTCAGAAGACGGTCACGACCTCGTCCATGGGCAGGCGGGACTTCGGACGGGCGGCGTTGCTGTCCTCGGGCAGGCGGTAGCCGAGGCTCACGGCACAGACGGTGCGCAGGCCCTTTTCAGCGAGTCCGAGGCATTCGTCCATCTTAGCCATGTCGAGGCCCTCGAGGCAGGTCGAGTCGATGCCGCGCTCGGCGGCGGCCCAGAGCAGGAAACCCATGGCGATGTAGGCCTGGCGCGTCTCCCAGGAAAGGAGCTCCTCCTGCGTGACCTGATGCAGCCCCACGAAGTGGCGGCGTCCCGCATCGGCGGCACCCGAAGCCGCATCCTCGGCCGTCACGCGGCCGTCGGCGAGCTCCTGAGCGACGAGGCGGCGGAAGCGCTCCTCGGTGAACTCCACGGGCACCGCGAAGACGACGAGATGGCTCGCATCGGCCACGCGCGGGCGGTTGAAGTCGAGCACGGCCGGCATCACGCGGGCCTTGCCTTCGTCCGTGCCCGTCACGAAGAAGTGCCAGGGCTGGGAGTTGACGGAGGACGGCGACAGGCGGAGAACCTCCATGAGGTCCGCGATGTCGCGGTCGCTGATCCTGCGGGCCGAATCGTAGTGTTTGGTCGTGTAGCGCGTGCGCACAAGCTCGACGATGTCCATGATGTTCACCTCTTTTGAAAAGTGCCGCAGGGAGGGGCTCCCGACGGTCTGTTTTCCATTCCATGACGAAAGTCGCCTCGCGCAGAGTCCCTGCAAGAAGCGGTTGCAATCGGCCGGAAGCATCAGTCCGAAAGGATGAGGCGGATGTGCAAAACGCGGCCCGTCCTGAACGGAGCCGCGTTTTTCGCGTGGTGTCGGGCGCCCTTACGCCTCGGCGGGCACGGGGCTGCGGGTAATCCTCACTCGCTCGATGCGGTGGCGCGAGACGTCGGTCACCTCGAAGACGAGGCCCGCCTCCTCAAGCCTGTCCCCCTTGGCGGGGAGACGGCCCATCCTGTCGAGGAGAAGACCCGCGAGCGTCACGTACTCGCCGTCGACGCTCATCAGGCCGTCGACGCCGCAGGTCTGCTCGACGAGGAAGAGCTCGACGCTGCCCTCGGCGCTCCAGCCGCCTTCAACCGCCTCGATCGAGAGCCTGTCGCCCTCGTCGGGGAAGTCGCCCGCAATGGCCTCGAGGATGTCGTGGGAGGTGGTGAGGCCCTGGATCACGCCGAACTCGTCGGTGACGAGCACGAGCGAGGCCTGGGAGCTCTTGATGTCCTGCATGAGGCGGATGACGTTGATCGTCTCGGGCACGGTGAGCGGCTGGCGCTCGGAAGCGCAGCGCACGAGCGCCTCGGGCGAGGGCTCCATGCCGATGAGGTCCTTGGCCTTGACGACGCCGATCACGTTCTCGAGCGTGCCGTCGCAGACGGGGAAGCTGCTGTGCGGCATGTCCTGCACGCGCTTCATGTTCTCCTCGAAGCTGCGGCGGGAGTTGAGCCAGGCAATCTCGCTTCTCGGCGTCATGATGGTCTTGATGTTGCGGTCGGCGAGCGTGAGCACGCCCTCGACCATCTGGCGCTCCTCGCGCCCGAAGCTCTCGTGAACGACACGGTCCTCGGTCGCCTCTTCATCATCCCTGCGCGGTTGGCGAGACATCAGGCGCACGATGGCGTCCGTCGTGCGCTCACGGAACGGCACGCGGTCGAGGTTTCTCGAGGCATTGCGCGCGGCAAGCTGGTTGAAGAATTCGATGAGGATCGAGAAGGCGATCGCAGCGTAGAGATAGCCCTTCGGAATGTGGAAGCCGAGCCCCTCGGCGATGAGGCTGCAGCCGATCATCAGCAGGAACGAGAGGCAGAGCACCACCACCGTCGGATGACGGTTGACAAAGTCCGTGAGCGGACGGCTCGCGGCAATCATCACGATCATGGCGATCACGACGGCACTCATCATCACGTAGAGGTTGTCGACCATGCCGACGGCGGTGATGATGGAGTCGAGCGAGAAGACCGCGTCAAGAAGCAGGATCTGGGCGATGACGACCCAGAAGCCGGCCCTGCCGCTGCCGTGCTTTTCCGAGTGCGGCAACGCCTCGAGGCGCTCGTGCAGCTCGGTCGTGGCCTTGAAGAGCAGGAAGAGGCCGCCCCCCAGAAGGATCAGGTCCCTGAACGAGAACGGGTGCCCCCAGACGGAGAAGACGGGGTCCGTGAGGGCCACGAGCCACGACATGATGGAGAGAAGGCCCAGACGCATCGCGAGCGCAAGTCCGAGGCCCACGTAGAGGGCCTTGTCCTGCTGTGAGGCGGGAAGCTTTTTCGCGATGATGGCAATAAAGACGAGATTGTCGATCCCGAGGACGATTTCAAGAACGACAAGCGTAAGAAGACCGACCCAGATGGTCGGATCAAGCAGAAATTCCATGTGCAATTGAGGGATTAAGCACCCGACCCGCGGATGCCCGGAGCGCGACCGCAGGCTTTCCTGATAGAGAAGCGCACGATGACGGACGCGTCCGATAAAATTACCATATTTTCATCGGTCGTCAGTCCCCCACAGCGACCTTATTCACGGCCCAGCAACATTCTGAAAAGATCTTCATGCCGCTTACCGAACGCCTGAGCAGCCGCGTGGCTGCCGAAGCCCTTGCCCTGGCAGGTTCCGAACCGAGGGGCGTCCCCGCCGTCATCGACACCAACGTCGTGCTCGACCTCATCTACTGGGAAGACCCACATTCTGAGGACTTGAGACGAGCCCTCGAGGAGGGACGCATCCATGCGCTGCGCTCGGGCGAGGCGGTCATGGAGCTTGCGGAAGTGCTCTCGCGCCCCGCGTTCACGGGCGACGAGGACGAGGCGGCGAGACTCGCAGCGCTCTGGTGCTCGATGAGCGTGCCCGTCGACGAGGAGAAGATCAGGGAGGCGGCCGACATCATCACGGTCCAGTGCAGGGACCCCCTTGACCAGAAGTTCTTCACGCTCACGCTTGCGGGCGGCGCAAAGCTTCTTGTGAGCAAAGACAAGCTCGTGCTCAAGGCCGGCCGCAAGATGAAGCGATACGGCGCCTGCGCCTTCCGTCCCGAAGAGACGGCGGCGAGGCTCGACGCGCTCAGCTGAGCGCGTACTTCGCCATGGCAATGACGTTGACGATGATCCAGAGGGCCACCATGGCGAAGGCGACGTAAAGCGCACCGCGCATGAACTTTCGCAACATGTACGACTCCAAAAAAACAGAGGAAGAAAAAGGTCGATCATTTTAGCCGTTTCCACTCCGTCTGAGAAGCCCCCGTTTCGTGTCCCCCAATCCCGTCGGAACCACCTAGAGAATACACCTTAGCCTGTGCCGCAGGCCATCCGCCGAGTCTCCCTAACCGACTTGACGCGCATCAACGAACCACGAAATCGTCCGAAACGATACGAAATTCCACCAACGCCACACGCACAGGCGTTTCCCCCGAATCTAGGCAGAATGCCCATCCCCTGAATGCGTCCCGGGGCATCCCGCGATTCCCGAACCAATTCATAGAATGAAGGCTCGGGTTCCGCCTGAGAACCCGGGACCGGGCGAATCATTATTCTTCAACCGCTTGTCCGCAGGATCGTTTCCAAGTGCCCGCATCCTGCCTCCCCGGTCAGAATCATAAGGCCTAGATTCGGACAAACTCCGCCCGAAGACTGCCCCACTTTTCAAGCAAAAACCGGAGTCATCACCGTGGATCAGACCACTCAAATCATTCAGAGCATCAACAGCCTGCTCTGGGGCATGTACGGCCTCATTCCGCTGCTCGTCGGCACGGGCCTGTACTTCACCTTCAAGCTTCGATTCGTTCAGATCAAGCGCTTCGTCATGGCCGTCAAGCACGTCTTCGGCGGCATCACGCTCTTCGGCCGCAAGGCCGACAAGGACGGCATGTCCTCCTTCCAGTCGCTCGCGACGGCCATCTCGGCCCAGGTGGGCACGGGCAACCTCGCCGGCGTGGCCACCGCCATCGCCATGGGCGGTCCGGGCGCCATCTTCTGGATGTGGATCGCTGCCTTCTTCGGCATGGCGACCATCTTCTCCGAAGCCGTCCTCGCCCAGCTCTACCGCACCCGCGACGCTCACGGCCACCTGACCGGCGGCCCGGCCTACTACATCAGCCAGGGTCTCGGCAGCAAGACGCTCGCCGCCTTCTTCTCGGTCGCGATCATCATCGCGCTCGGCTTCGTGGGCAACATGGTGCAGGCCAACTCGATCGCCGGCGCCTTCTACACGGCCTTCAACGTCCCGACCTGGGTCACCGGCATCTTCACCTTCATCATCGCCGGCTTCATCTTCATCGGCGGCATCCGTCGCATCGCCTCGTTCGCCGAAAAGATGGTCCCGATCATGGCCCTCATCTACGTCATCGGCTCGCTCACCATCATCTTCACGAACCTCGAAGGCGTGATGCATGCCCTTGAAATGATCTTCGTGGGCGCCTTCGACCCGATGGCCGCCACCGGCGGCGTCATCGGCGCGGGCATCAAGGAAGCCATCCGCTACGGCGTCGCCCGCGGCCTCTTCTCGAACGAAGCCGGCATGGGCTCGACCCCGCACGCCCACGCCGTGGCCCGCGTCAAGCACCCCGCCGAACAGGGGCTCGCCGCCATCATCGGCCTCTTCATCGACACGTTCATCGTCGTGAACATGACCGCCTTCGTGATCCTCTGCACGGGTGCGCTTGACGGCACGACAACAGGCATCGCGCTCACCCAGAAGGCCTTCACGCTCGGTCTGGGCACGATCGGCAACGGCTTCGTCGCGGTCTGCCTGCTCTTCTTCGCCTTCACGACCATCGTCGGCTGGTACTTCTTCGCCGAGCAGAACGTCAAGTACCTCGTCGGCGTGCGCTACGTCTCGATCTACCGCGTGCTCGTCCTCGCCTTCATCATGGCCGGCTCCTTCCTCCACGTCACCCTCGTGTGGGAGCTCGCCGACCTTTTCAACGGCCTGATGGCGATCCCGAACATCATCGCCCTGATCGGTCTGTCGAAGGTCGTGGGCCGCGCGCTCGAAGACTACGAGAAGAAGTTCCTCGCAGGCGAAACGCCCGAATTCGGCGAACTCGCCCCGGTCCCCGCCGACATCCCGCGCTACAACGGCGTCCCGGCCCAGGACCCCGCGCTCGAACCCAAGCCGCAGCATCACCGTCGCCTTGGCGGCCTGCGCAACCGCTTCCGCCGTCGTCCGCACAATGCGCAGGAAAACGACGCGTAAGCACGGCCCTCACCCAGACCTGAACCCCGCGCTTAGAAAAAGGACCCGCTTCGACGTTCGAAGCGGGTCCCGTTCATTCGCTTGACGGAAAGGACTTACTTGTCCTCGACCGGTTTGGATTCTGCCGACTTGGCAGGCGCCTGACTGCTCTGGCCCTTGGAACCGATGCTCTCAAGCGCCGTGCCGACGTGGTTGGCACCCTTCTTGAGGTCGGTGCCGAAACCGGCGACAGTGTTGCATCCGGCAAGCGCAACGGCGCCGCAGATCATCATGGCGGCAAGCATGATCTTCTTCATATTTACTCCTTGAAAGCGCCGCACCCGCGGCGGCCATGCGTTCAGTTTAGCCCAGCCGCAACGCTCGCGTTCGAACCTCGTACGCCTTGAGACAGTTTGTCCGCGGCGCCCGTCTCTTCCTGCCCATCTTCCTCGAGAAGACCAGCCGCCTCAATCGAACTCATCTTCTTCTGCATCACGTTCTGCCGCGTCTTCATCGCATCGAGGCTCGACTGCGCCTCGGAGAACTTCTTCTGCACCTTCGCGAAGCCCTCGGCAAACTGCAGGAACTCACCCTTGACCTCGCCGAGCACCTTCCAGACCTCGCTCGAACGCTCCTGAAGCGCAAGAGTCACAAAGCCCATCTGCAGGCTGTTGACGAGCGCCGATACGACCGTCGGCCCCGCGGGCGTGATCCGCCAGTCGCGCTGAAGCTTCTCGAAGAGCCCCGGAATCCTGATCACCTCCGCATAAAGTCCCTCGCTCGGCAGGTACATCACGGCGAACTCCGTCGTGTAGGGCGGCCTGACGTACTTGTCATGAATCGACTTTGCCTGCACAAGGACGGCCCTCTCAAGCGCCACCCTCGCTTGGGCGGCCGCAGCCGCATCCGCCCTCGACTCGGCATCAAGCAGGCGTGCATAGTCCTCGACAGGGAACTTCGAGTCCATAGGGAGCCAACAGGGGCCGTCTCCCGAAGCGCCCGGCATCCTCACCGCAAAGTCCACCGCCTCCCGGCTGCCCGGCACGACCCTCACCTGGGCGCCGTACTGCGCTGGCGTGAGGATGTTGGCGAGGATGGCGGCGAGCTGCGTCTCGCCGAAGGTGCCGCGGGTCTTCACGTTTGCGAGGATGCCCTTGAGGTCCCTGACGCTCTCGGCCATCGTACGCATCTCGCCCAGCCCCGTCTGCACGAGGCCGAGCTTCTCGTCCACGGTCCTGAAGCTCGCCGTAAGGCGCTCGGAGAGCGTGCGATCGAGCTTTTCCTGAACCGTCGCACGCATCTCCTCGAGGCGGGCCTCGTTGCCTGCGCGCACCTTCTCAAGGCTGGCGTCCACGCTCGTGCGGATCTCGGAGAACTTGGACTCGAGCTTGGCGCCGAGCGCTTCGCTCGCCGATGCATTCGTCTCGATGATCTTCGCGAAGCGCGCGTCCACCAGCCCCTGCAGCTCAAGGAGCTGGCGGTTCATCACCTCGCGCGTCTCGGCAAGCGACTGTCTGGCCGTCTCGTTGAGCGTACGCACCTCGGCCGCGCTCCTGTTCTGCTGCTCGGTGAGGTAGCCGGTCAGCCCCGCCAGCGTCTGCGAGACGCCGCGCTCGACGTTGAGGACCGCCTGTTGCACCTCCTGGCGCTCGCTCCTCACCCCCGTGAGGATCGCCTCAATCATCTCGTCCTGCTCGTCGCGCCGCAGGTTCTCCGAAGTCTGGATCTTCAGAAGGCGCATTTCGAGCACGAGCCAGACCACAGCGGCGGCGAGAAAGGCGCACAGGCCCGTAAGTATCAGAAGAAGCGTGTCGGTCGTCATGTCGGCATCCGGAAAAAATGCAGGGGCGCTCGCCCCGTTCGGAACGCTATCTTAGCCGAGCCTGCGAAAAGACTCATGCCTCGCACGACGCGTGCCGAGAATGCAAAAAGGCCTCCGCCTCCCGAAGGAGGAAGAGGCCCTGAATCAAGCCCTTGAGAGCGGATTACTTGGCGGTCGGGACCTTGCTGGCCACGCCTTCAACGAAGTACATCATCTGCTGGAGTTCTTCGTCGGTGGCGACCTTGCCTTCCGGAATCATGACCTTGCCTTCATTGCTGACAACCGGACCCGTGAACGGATGGAACTCGCCCTTTTCAAGCTTGGCGTAGGTGGCCTTGATGCGGGAGGCGACGTTTTCCGGAGCCTTCGGGGTCATGTCGGCAAGCTCAATCATGTGGACGTTCGCGCCGCCCCAAACCGGGGTGTTGTCCCACTTGCCGTCAAGCACCTTCTGGATTTCGTTCGTGTAGTACTCCTCCCAGCGGTGCACGACGCCGCCGAGAAGCATCGTCGGAGCAGCCTTGTGCATGGCGGAGTTGTAGGAGATGACCGGAACCTTGGCTTCTTCGCAGGTGGAGGCGACGGCCGTGGAGTTCGTGTGATGCGTGATCACGTCGGCCTTCATGCCGATGAGGGCCTTCGTGGCGTCGGCTTCCTTGCCCGGATCGTACCAGGAGGACGTCCAGACGACGCGGACCTCGATGTTCGGGTTCACGGCGCGGGCGCCGAGCGTGTAGGCGTTGATGCCTTGGAACACTTCGGGAATCGGAAGGGCGGCGACGTAGCCGAGGATGTTGGTCTTCGTCGTGGCGGCGGCGAGCATGCCGGCGAGGTAGCGGCCTTCATAGAAGCGGGCCGTGTAGTTCTTGACGTTCTTGCTCGTCTTGTAGCCCGTGGCGTGCTCGAAGTAGACGTTCGGGAACTGCTTGGCGACCTTCATGACGGAGTTCATGTAGCCGAACGACGTCGCGAAGATGATCTTGTTGCCCTGCTGGGCGAGGTCGCGGATGACGCGCTGGGCGTCGGCATTTTCAGGGATGTTCTCGATCCAGGTCACCTTGATCTTGTCGCCGAACTTCTCTTCGACGAACTTGCGGGCGATGTCATGCTGGGAGGACCAGCCTTCCTCGTTGGCCGGGCTGACGTAGACGAAGGCGACCTTCAGCGGCTCGTCCTTGGCGAAGACGGCGACCGGGGCGGCGTTGAGCGCGACGGCGGTGGCGCCGGCGAGGCAGAGCTTGAAGGCAGTACGTTTTTGCATGGATGAATTCTCCTGAAGACAGAAGTAAAAGAATCAATGGCTAGTTTAGCCAAGAAGGCAGGACATGCCTACCTTCTCGCCAAGTGAAATTCTTAGCTGCGCGGCGCGAACGGCTTGCCGAGCGAGGCGGGCACGTTGAGGCGGATCCAGGCGGGATTGCGGCTGATGAGAACCAGCACGAGAATCGTCGCGATGTACGGCGTCATGGCCATGAACTGCGGCGCGATGTCGATGCCCATGCCCTGAACCGCGAACTGAAGCATCGTGACGCCGCCGAAGAGGTAGGCGCCGACGAGCACGCGCGCGGGACGCCAGGTGGCGAACGTGACGAGCGCAAGTGCGATCCAGCCTCGGCCCGCAACCATGCCCTCGACCCAGAGCGGCGTGTAGACGAGCGAGAGGTAGGCGCCCGCAAGCCCCGCCATCATGGCACCGAAGAGCACGGCCCAGAAGCGGATGAGGCGCACGGGATAGCCGAGCGCGAATGCAGATTCGGGAGACTCGCCGACGGCTCGGAGAATGAGGCCGGGACGAGACTTGAAGAGGAAGTACCAGACGCCCGCGATCATCGCAAGCGCGGCATAGGCGAGCCAGTGCTGGGAGAAGAACGCCTCGCCGAGGAACGGAATGCCCTCGAGGCCCGGAATGCCGAGCGGAGCGCGGCCGGGAAGCGCGGCGCCCTGCAGGGACTGGCCGAGGAAGGCCGAGAGCCCCGTGCCGAAGAGCGTGAGCGCAAGACCTGCGGCGTACTGGTTGGCGCGAAGGCCGATCGTGAAGAACGCAAAGAGCAGGCCGAGCAGAAGGCCTACGCCCATGCCCGCGAGAAAGCCGAGCTCGAAGCTGCCCGTGGCATGCGTCACCGCAAAGCCCGAAACGGCGCCCATGAGCATGATGCCCTCAATGCCGAGGTTGAGCACGCCCGACTTCTCATGAATGATGATGCCGACGGCGGCGATGAGAAGGGGCGTCCCCGCGTTGAGCGTGGAGGAAATGATCGATGCGGCGAGACTCATCAGGCAGCCTCCTTCTTGAAGCCGATCCACTTGAACTGATAGAAGATCATCGTATCGCAGGCGAGTATAAAGAAGAGAAGAAGGCCCTGGTAGACGCCCGTGATCGAGGACGGAAGGCCGAGGCGGCTCTGCGCGAGCTCGCCGCCTAGATAGAAGAGCGCCATGATGAACGCGGCGGGCACGCAGCCCAGCGGCGTCAGGCGCCCCACGAAGGCGACGATGATAGCTGCGAAGCCATACCCCGGAGAGATGGTCGGGGTGAGCTGGCCGAGCGGACCCGCGGCCTCGATGCCGCCGGCAAGCCCCGCGAGGGCGCCGCAGATGAGCATCGAGATCCAGATCAGGTGACCCGGACGGTAGCCCGCATAACGGGCGGCGAGCGGCGCCATGCCGGAGATCTTGAACTCCATGCCGATCTCCATCTTGTCCATGAGGACCCAGATGCCGAGCGCGGCGATGACGGCCATCAGGGCGCCGGCGTGCAGGCGGGTGCCCTCGAGGATGACGGGCAGGAGCGCGCCGCTTTCAAAGAGCGCGGTCTGCGGGAAGCCGAAGCCGTCGGGATCGCGAAGCGGCCCTTGGACGGCCCAGGAGAGCAGGAACTGCGCCACGTAGACGAGCATGAGCGAGACAAGAATCTCGTTGGCGTGGAACTTGTGGCGAAGAAGCGCCGTGATCGCGCCCCAGAGAGCGCCGCCGAGCGCAGAGGCCAGCATGACGAGGACGACGAACCAGGGGCCCGTCGTGTCGTTGCACATCAGGGCGACCGCGCCGCCCGCAATGGCGCCCGCAACGAGCTGGCCCTCGGCGCCGATGTTCCAGACGTTGGCGCGGAAGCACACCACGAGGCCCACGGAGCAGAGCAGCAACGGCGTCATCTTGACGCACACCTCGGCCCAGCCGCTCAGGCTGTCGAGCGGAGAGATGAAGAAGGTGACGAGGGCCTCGACGGGATCCTTGCCGAGCGTGGCGAAGATCACGGCGCCCGCGACGACCGTGAGCAGGAGTGCAAGCGCGGGCGACAGCCAGCGCAGGCTGCGGGCGGGCTCCTGACGCGAGGTCATGGCAATGGGGAAATTCATGCTTCGCCTCCTTCATGACCGGACGCGCCGGCGGGGCCGTCGGGCCAGAGACCGGACATCCAGCGGCCGACGATTTCAATGTTCATTTCAGACTTGGGAACGGCGGGAGAGAGATGGCCGCGGTACATGACCGCGATGCGGTCGCAGATCTCGAAGAGTTCGTCGACTTCCTCGGAAACGACGAGCACGGCCGCGCCGTCCTCGCGCAAGCGCATCAGCGCGTTGCGGATCGTGGCGGCGGCGCCGACGTCGACGCCCCAAGTGGGCTGATTGACGATGAGCACGCCCGGATTCTGAAGAATCTCGCGGCCCATGATGAACTTCTGCAGATTGCCGCCCGAGAGGCCGCCCGCATGCTTCTGCGGGGACGGGGTCTTCACGTGGAAGCGCTCGATGATCTTCTCCGTGAAGCGCAGGGCCTTCTCCTCGAGAATGAAGCCGTGCTTCACGAGGTCGTCGCCCGTGAGATAGCCACTCTCTTCGCCCATACCGGGAGCGTTAGCGCAAGGGAGATGGATACCTTATCCGGGGAAACATTCGATCTGATCGTCAATGCGACGTCCAGTGGAATAGACGGTGATGTACCAGCTATCCCGGCATCTATTGTCAACGCTGACGTATATTGCTATGACATGTTTTACCAGAAAGGGCCGACACCGTTTCTTCACTGGTGCCAGCAGCATGGCGCAACCCACTGTGCTGACGGGCTGGGAATGCTGGTGGCGCAAGCCGCCCATGCTGTTCTGCTATGGCACGGCGTTCTGCCGGCTATCGCTCCGGTCATTGAAACGCTGCAGCAGGAACTGAATGCATGAATCAGGCGATTCAGTTTCCCGATCGGGAATCATGGGATGCCGAACGGCAGGGCGTGGTTTTTCCCGCGCTGGTGAATGGGATGCAATTAACCTGCGCAATTTCAGGGCAAACCCTGCAGCAGCGTTTCGGCGCAGAGGGGCCAGCGCAGTGGCTGGCCGCCTTCCAGGAACATCGTTGGGATCTAGAGGAAGAGGCAGAAGCATTGATCCGCGATGGTCAGGAAGATGCTCAGGGCTGGATCTGGTTATCCTGATCCAGGTACTCATTTTTCCATTTCACATAGTTATTTGCTGAATACTTGAGTCCTTCCCGTTCCGCCTCTGTCAGGGGGCGGATCTGTTTGACCGGATTGCCAAAGTAAAGGTAGCCGCTTTCCAGCTGTTTGTTCTGCGGTACCAGACTTCCCGCACCTATCATGACGTCGTCGCCAACGACGACACCATCTAATAAGATCGAACCCATGCCAACCAGTACGCGGTTGCCGATAGTGCAGCCGTGCAGCATCACTTTATGACCAACAGTTACATCCTCACCAATGATCAGCGGATTTCCCTCCGGCTTATAAGAGGACTTATGGGTCACATGGAGAACGCTACCGTCCTGAATATTGCTGCGTTGACCTATCGATACATAGTTGACGTCGCCGCGAATGGCCACCAGAGGCCAGACGCTGACGTCATCGGCAATTCTGACATCGCCGATGACGACGCTGGATGCGTCAATCATGACGCGAAGACCGATTTGTGGGAAAAATGCTTTGTAGGGGCGCAGCTGAGCAGACATATAGACCTCAAAAATACGGGAGCATAAGAAGACTTTGGTGGCTTTTATCTCCCTGTGCAACCCCTGAAAACGGTGAAAATTGAGCAAATCGTGCAATTACACGGCGAAAAGGGTGAAAAATCACCATTCAGAAAAAAAGATCGAAAAAAGGCTTGTGCAAAAAAATGGGATCCCTATAATGCGCACCCACTGACACGGCAGATGTGAATCACTTCACA
>ERZ791611.517-NODE-517-length-36878-cov-8.078945_pt1 | contig 36878 bp, 38 predicted proteins | sample MGYA00510275_ERZ791611 | MGnify/ENA primary metagenome ERZ791611 (study PRJEB30046, sample SAMN00791912) | human gut metagenome | study: EMG produced TPA metagenomics assembly of the A metagenome-wide association study of gut microbiota in type 2...
TATTTATATGAGTTAAAAACAAAAAAAGAGCCAACTTCTTAAGTTGACTCCATTGGGCTATTTTAGATATAGCCTAATTCTTTACATGCATAATAAATACCATCTTCATCAATAGAAGTTGTCACAAAATCACTTAATTTCTTTAACTCATTATTTCCTTGTCCCATACAAATCGAAAAAGAAGCATGTTTAAACATTTCAACATCATTTAAAGAATCCCCAAAAGCCACATAACTTTTCATATTCCATAACTTCATAAAATAAGCAATGCCAGTTGCTTTAGAAATTCCTTTAATAGTAATATCAGCATAACTACTTTCTCCTACCATCACATCAAGTTCTTCAATATCTTTAAATTCTTGATAGTCATAATCTAAAGGACCATAAGCAATCATGGCACCTACTTCTTGATTGGTATAGCTACCAACAGGGGGAATTGGATTATTGAAATAATTACATGAACGAATGACATCTTCATTGGGTTCCATATTAATAATTCTTGGTGTACATTTAAGAGCTAAAGGAATGTTGTGTTTTTTAGAAGCGTCTAAAGCTTTTAAAACAACAGTTGTAGATAAACTTTCTTTGTGAATAAGTTTTAAATCTTTATCTAATAAAGCTTGTCCACTATTGCATACATACCCATCAAAGGCAAAAGTATCATAAATGTGAGTATTCTTTAAAGAGTCAACACTTCTACCTGTAGATACTAATAAAAGATGACCTTTTTCTCTTAATAAATTTAAGGCTTTGATGGTACTTTCTGGTATTTGATGATCTGTGGTTGTTCTTAAAGTACCATCAATATCAAAACAAAACAATTTCTTCATTATTTACCTTGAGGGAAAAATCTTGCAAGTGAATTTGCAACCGCTGAAATAGGCATTGTTTGAACCACAATTTTACCAGGACCAGTAACCACGGTATTAAATAATCCCTCTCCTCCTAAAAATTTATTTTTTAAACCAGGAACTGATTGGATATCCATTTTACAAGTAGCATCCATCATTGCAAGATAACCGGTATCAATAACCATTTGTTGACCTGGTAGTAAATTGTATTCTACGGTACTTCCATCAATTTCAACAAAACATGTTCCGTGTCCAGAAACCTTTGTTAAAATAAAACCTTCACCACCAAATATACCAGAAGAAAATTTCTTATTAAAGAAAACCGATGTTTCTACATTTTCTTCACTAGCTAGAAAAGCAGATTTTTGAATGATGACTTCTTTTCCAGGCTCTACATCAATAGCGACAATTTTTCCAGGAAAACTTGAGGCAAAGGCAATTAAACCATCTTCATTTGCCGTATAACTATTTCTAAATAAAGTTTCACCAGAAAACATTCTACCGATGATTTTACCAGCACCACCACCGTTTGTTTCCATTTTCATACATGGATCCATCCAAGCCATAGCACCACTATCACTAATCATTTTTTCACCTTTATTTAAGTGACAAATAACAACAGGGAGAGTATCTCCAACAATTTCGTATTCCATAATCTTTCTCCTATAAAGCCACACAAACAGGTTGAATAATATCTAAAGTATTTCCTGTAGGCTTAATTTCTTCTTTTTCTTCATTAAATGTATAAAGCTCTAAACGGTCTTCTTCTTGACTTGCCACAACAATATAACGATCATCAATAATATTAAAATCACGAGGTCCTTTTCCAGTATGCACCATATAAAGTAAAGTGATTTTTCCTGTTTCTTGATTAACGCGATAAAGGACAATGCTATCATGTCCACGATTGGAAACAATAATATGTTTACCACTTGATGTCATATGAATAGCAGCAGCACTTGAAAAGCCATGAAAATGACGAGGTACACAATGAATAACTTGAATCAAAGTAAAGTGTCCATCATGATATTGATAAACCATAATACTGTTACTAATTTCATTGACGAGATAACAATATTTACCATCGTGAGAAAAAATCATATGACGAGGCCCACTACCAGGAATCACAGATTGACTTAATGATGTTTCTTGTAATTTTTCATTAATAAATTCATACATAACAATTTTATCAGCACCTAGGTCAACACTGTAAAGATATTTATGATCAGGAGTAATTCCTACATAATGAGCATGAGGACTTGTTTGTCTTTTAAGTAAATCAATTCCTGAACCATGATGGTGAACAACTGAAAGTTTATCTCCAATTTTATGATCCTTTAAAGGGAAAGCAGCTGTTGCTCCAACGTGATAATTGGCTGTAAATAAATATTTTTGATCAGGACTTAAACATAAATGAGTATAAGAACGACCATGGGAATTATAAAAAGAAAGTTGTTTTAAATCATCTTCTTCAATATGATAACTTGCGACACCTCCTCCTTCACCAACACGTGCATCTTTTAAAGATACATAAAGATAATCATCTTTTTTAATAACATAAGAAGGAAAATCTTCGGTAGGAATATGTTTATTTAAATGAAGTTCATTTTTAGTTTCATCTAAAGTACATACATAAAGACCTTTTTCTTTTCCTTTAGCATAACTTGATACATAAAAACGATACACAAAATCGCCTCCTTTTGAAATAATTGTACCATAAAATAACTATAAAAAGCTTTCTATATAAGAAAAAAAGAGATGCATGAAGCATCTCAAAATCTTATTTTTGCCCAACGCCTTTACAATAAGTTTGAACAACTTCATAATCTCTATCTAAAACAACAAGATCAGCATCATAACCAACGCCAATTGTTCCTTTACGATCATCAACATGTAAACATCTTGCTGGGTTTGATGTACATGCATTAATCGCGTAATTAACAGGAACTAATGCATCTTCAATTAAGATTTTTAATCCTTTGTTTACATTTAAAGTAGAACCAGCTAAGTTTCCTGCTTCTACTAAATGAGCACTTCCATCTGGATAAATGACAACTTCTTGTCCACCAAAATCAAATTTAGTACCTACAGGAAATCCTTTACACATTAAGGAATCTGTAATCATAATACTGTAATCAGGACCTTTTGAAGTAAAGAAATTATTTAAAGCGGCAAGAGTAGAATGATTTCCATCACAAATAATTTCTCCATACATATTTCTAATACGTAAAGCACCACCAACAAGACCATTTGCACGATGCGTAAATGGTGTCATCGCATTATAAACATGAGTCATACTTCTTGCACCATGGCCGTATGCTTGAACAGCTTGTTCATAAGTTGCATTTGAATGTCCAATACTTACGACCACATTATTTTGACTACAATATTTTGTAAGAGCGTAATCTTCATCATTTTCAACAGCCATAGTAATATATTTAATTAAACCATGAGCAGCTTTTTGATATCTTTTAAATTGTTCAATATCAGGTTTAACACAGTATTCTTCAGGCTGAGCTCCTTTATGGGCTTTATTTAAATAAGGACCTTCAAAATGAATTCCTAAAATTTCAGCACCTTCATAACCTTCTTCCACAACTTTTGCGACATTACTTACCGCATTTGTAAGAACTTCTTCACTTTGAGTAAGAGTTGTTGCAAGGAAAGAAGTAACTCCTTCATCAACGATTCCTTTTGTCCATTTTCTTAAACCTTCAGGATCAGCATCATTTGTGTCAAAACCATAAGCTCCATGACAATGAATATCAATAAAACCAGGAAGAATTCTTAAATCTCCATAATCTTTCGTAACTTCTTTTTCATTGTAAGGATATATTTCTTTAATAATTCCATCTTCTAATTCTAATTGTGCTGGCGTGAATTGATCCGCAATCCAGACTTTTTTACTTTGTATAATCATAATTTCACCTCATATTTATTATAGAACACTTTACTTATCTAGACAAGCAACAACTCCTCTTATTTCTAATAAAAATTCAATTTACCTTACCTCTAAATTAGTATATAATTAGAGTCATAATAAGGAGGAAGAGGATATGGATGAAAATTTACTTTTATCATTAATTGAAAACAACGCAAAAATGGAAGTCGTTGATCTTGCGGCCGCCTTAAACGAATCAGAAGAAAATGTTGAAAATACAATTAAAGATTTAGAGAAAAATAAAACAATCTATGGTTATCATACATTAATCAATTGGGATAAAACAAATCATGATGTATGTACAGCTGTGATTCAAGTTAATGCAAAACCAGAAAGAGATTATGGTTATGATCGTATTGCTAAGAAGATTTATAATTTTCCAGAAGTAGATACAATGTATTTATTAGCAGGAAATTATGAATTCTTATTGATTGTTAAGGGAAAAACAATGGTTGAAGTTGCTAAATTCGTTAATAGTCGTTTAGCGGTTATTGAAGGTATTGAAAGAACAGCCACAATGTATGTTTTGAAACAATATAAAAACATGGGTAGACTTGTTGAGGATGATAATAAAGATGCAGCAGAAAGATTATTGGTAACTCCATAATGGATTTTGAAAAAATTGTAAATCCTATTGTAAAAGATATTCCACCTAGTGGAATTCGTAAATTTTTTGATTTAGCTAATCAAATGGAAGGTGTTATTTCTTTAGGGGTAGGTGAACCTGATTTTGCAACCCCTTGGACAATTAGAGAAGCTGCAATCTATTCAATTGAAAAAGGAAAAACATTCTATACAGCAAATCAAGGATTATTAGAATTAAGAAAAGAAATTTGTAAATATCAAAAAAGAAGATTTAATTTAGATTATAAACCAGAACAATGTATTGTCACTGTTGGGGGATCTGAAGGAATCGATTTAGCCTTTAGAACAATTATTAATCCAGGTGATGAAGTCATTTTATTACAACCAAGTTATGTTGCTTATACACCGGGTGTTGCACTTGCTGGTGGAGTGGTAAGAAATATTACTTTAACAGAAGAAAATGAATTTAAACTTACACCAGAGCTATTAAAAGAAGCAATCAATGAAAAAACAAAAGCTATTCTTTTAAATTATCCAAGTAATCCAACAGGTGGATTCATGACAAGAGAAGACTATGAAAAATTGGTGCCTATCTTTAAAGAATCAGGAATTATGATCATAACTGATGAAATCTATGCAGAACTTTCTTATGAACATAAATTCTGTTCAATTGCATCTTTTGATGAAATCAAAGATCAAGTTATTCTTGTCAGTGGTTTTTCTAAAGCTTATGCGATGACAGGATGGCGTTTAGGTTATGTTCTTGCGAATGAATATCTAGTTAAAATGATGAAAAAAATTCATCAATATGTCATTATGTCAGCACCAACATGTGCTCAATATGGAGCTATTGAAGCGATGAGACATTGTGATGAAGAAATTGAAAAAATGCGACAAGCTTATCTTGCTAGAAGAAACTTCTTAGTCAAAACATTTAATGAAATGGGCTTAAAAACATTTACTCCACAAGGTGCTTTCTATGTTTTCCCATGTATCAAATCAACAGGTTTAACATCAGAAGAATTCTGTGAAGAGTTATTAAATGATCAGCTAGTTGCTTGTGTACCAGGTAGTGCTTTTGGTGAAGCAGGAGAAGGTTATATTCGTGTTTCTTATGCTTATAGTTTAGAAGAACTTAAAGCAGCAACAAAGAAAATTAGAAAATTCTTAGAAAATAAGGGAGTTATTTAACTCCTTTTTTTTGGTTTTAAAACAGATACAAATTAATCATAAAAATCATCATCTCCCTATAATATAGATAAAGAAAAGGGGATGATTTTAATGGTAGTTAAAAGTTATGAACAAATGACAGATGTATCAATTATGGAGGTAAAAACATATTTATTAATTCATAGTGACGGAATTTATCAACAAGATATTTATGATTTAATGAATACGTGTATTGATGTTTTTCAATTAAAAAGAAAATTAAATAAAAGAAAAGATATTCAATTATGGCTTTTTTCAAATATTAAAAGATATATTGATTGTTGCTTATCTTATAATGAAATGGAATATCATTTAGTCATGATGAATTTATTAATCAATCAACATTTTAAACCATTAGTCGAATATAAATATAATTTATTTTATTATATTTTAGATCATAGTGATTTTAATATAGAAATTTATTGTCTAGTAAGGCATTTGCTTACATTTAAAATGAATCAACTCAATCAAGTCATCTTGGGTATGACACATTATAAAATGATAAGTGATGAACAAACACATTACTATGCAAGTCTTATTCTTCTATTAGAAAAACAATATAAACAAGCTTATTTTCATTTACCATTTGTAACACTTGATGAAGCCTTTAAACGCTTTGAAAAATCTCTTTATAATTATTCACCATATCGTTATGAAATGTTGTATCATAAAGACAAGACATATTCACTTAATTATGCAAGATAGGAGAAAACTATGGACAGACTCTATTACACATATCTTATTATCAAAGAATCATTAGATTATATACCTGCTATTGAAATAAAAGGGCAACTTGAAGAAAAATATCGAATCAAAGTTGATGTTAAAACGGTTTATCAAGCTATAAAAAATATTAATGAATTATCGAAGTATATTTATCAAAAAGAAATCATTAAGACTAAACATCGTAAAGGCTATACAATAAATGAAGAATTCTTTAATGATGGACAAATACAATATTTATGGGATAGTATTCTTTATAATAATGATTTAGATCAAAAAGAAGTAAATATACTACTTACAAAATTACAAACATTAAGTTCAAATAAACAATTATCCCGTATTCAAAATCAAACAATTAGACAAAATGATATAAGAAATTATGATTTGTTATTAAATATGACAACCATTATTAAAGCTATTAATGAAAAGAAAAATATTTATTTTAAGTATGTTAATTATGAAATAAAAAGAAATAAGTTAGTAGAAATATCAAATACACATGGTAATCATCAAGATAATAAAGAGTTTTATATTATTTCTCCTTATAAGCTCATTCAAAATAATTCTAAATATTATGTGATTGGTTATTTTGATAAAAGACCAGATAGTTTATCTCTTTATCGATTGGATCGTATGAGACTTGTAAGAAATCATAAAAGTAAATATTTTGAAGGAGAACAATTTGATGTAGAACAAATTGATAATCCAATTAATATGTATATTTCCGGAGAAAAAGAAGATTTAGAGATTAGTTTTGATCAATCGATTATTAAAGAAGTTGTTGATAAATTTGGACAAGATAATCGTGTGACAAAAGATTATGAAAATCGTTATCATTTAATAGTAAAAGATGTTTTAATTAATGAAGGGTTAATAGGATGGTTAATGATGTTACAAGATAAGATTACAGTTATTAAACCCTATTCTTTACAAGAAGAAATGAAAAAAAGAATTGAAAAGACATTAAAACAATATCAATAGGAGAAATTATGATTTATATAACAGGTGATAAGCATGGGGATTTTAGTGAAGTTTATGCATTTTGTTATAAAAATAAAACCACAAGAGATGATCTTATGATTGTTTTAGGAGATGCAGGTATTAACTATTACGCTAATGAACAAGATATTTATTTAAAAAATAGTCTTTTACAATATCCAATGACTTTCTTTTGTATTCATGGAAATCATGAAGAACGTCCCGAAAATATAGGAGGCTATAAAACAAAAATATTTCATGATGGGCTTGTCTATTATGAAGAAGAATATCCTCATATATTATTTGCGAAAGATGGAGAAGTGTATCAATTTAATGAACAAAGTGTTTTAGTTATTGGTGGAGCTTATAGTGTTGATAAAAACTATCGTTTACAAATGGGATATAATTGGTATCCAAGTGAACAACCCAGTGAAGAAATAAAAGATAAACTTTTAATGTACGTAGAAAAGAATCCACAAATAGATGTTGTACTTTCTCATACTTGTCCTTATAAATATCTTCCTCGAGAAGTATTTATGAAAGGTATTAATCCTTTAAAAGTAGATTATAGTACAGAATTTTTTTTAGATAAATTAGAATTAAGCTTAGATTATAAGAAATGGTATTGTGGACATTTTCATACTGATAAAAAGATAGATTGTATGATATTTATGTTTAATGAAATTGTTGAATTTTAAAAAGCTGCTACAAATGTAACAGCTTTTTAGATAGGAAATATTTTATTATTGATTATTGAATACTTTAGGTAAATCTTTTGTTTTTTTCCAATCAAGATCTTTTATTTGTTTAAGAAGTGGTTGATAGAATTGTTTTTTATCTTTTGGATAAATAGCATAGTAGTTAACATGAGCCTCTTTATCTGTGATTGGTATTAAAATACGATTATCTTCTTCATTGTCTCTTTGTATTGTAATATTACTTTTAAAATTAGGCAAAGCAGACATCTTTGTAAGTTCATTAAAGACAAAGGGATCATCTTGGAATAACAAATGAGATTTAGGAATCATTTGTTTACATACTTCATTCCAAAATCCAATATGTGATAATAAAAGAACACTTTGTCCATCTAAATCAGAAAATGAAATTTCTTTAAATGGTGCTAAAGGATGTGCCGGAGGCACAGATAAGTAAAGTGATTCATTTAAGAATTCTTGGCAAATATAGTTTTTATTATCTAAAGGATGTGTTAATACAATTAATGAATAGTCTCCATTTTCTAAACCATTAATGAGTGTTTGCTCATCTTGAATAAGAAAACTTTCAAATTGTGAATTTGTATTTGTTTGAAAAGTATATTCAATTCCCCATAAAGGAGCAGGTGCACAGCTAGCAAAAGATAAATAATTTTGATTATGTTTTGTCAGTTCTTTGATCATTTCTTCTCTACCATCAAGTAACTTTTTCGCAAATTCAACAGCTAGTAAACCATTATCATTTAATTCTATTTTATTTTTCTTACGATTAAATAACGATAAACCTAAATCTTCTTCTAAACGTTGCATGGATTTTGTAAGGCCAGGCTGAGAAATAAGAAGTTCTTCAGCTGCTTTAGAAATCGTTTTATTTTTTGCTATAGCAACAAGATGTTTCAATTGGTTGAATTCAATCATTGTATCACTTCTCCTTTTCCGTATTATAACACAGTATAACTTTTTGTTATAGTGATATTTGTTTTTAGTCATGTACAATGGGATAAATAATGATTAAAATAATAGTAAAGAAATGGAAAAAGAAATAAGATGAAAGTACTTATTATTAATGGTAGTCCTCGTCCTCAAGGAAATACAAAAGTTGCTTTAGATGAAATGGTGAAGATTTTAAAATAGAAGGAATAGAAAGTATTAATCAAAATAAAGAATATATGACTTTTAGAGATTTTGCTTCACCTGATGATATTTATTATTCATCTCATTTTTCAAAGGTTAATCAAGATGTAAAGATTACTTCTTTTTCTGATCATAACTTATTATATGGAGAATTTAAGTTTAAATAAAATAGTATAACTGAAAGTTATACTAACATGCATTATTCATATTGTACTTTTTAGTAAAGTAAAACTAAAATATAAATGAAAACAAGGAGGAATGACAATGAAAATATTTGAACTTAATAACAAACAAACAATTCCAGCAGTAGGATTTGGAGTCTTTATGATTCCTAATGATGGACCTACTTATGATGCAACTTTAGCTGCTTTAAAAGCAGGTTATCGTCATATTGATACAGCTGCAGGATATATGAATGAAAGTGATGTAGGAAAAGCGATTAAAGATAGTGGGATTGATCGTAAAGAAATCTTTATTACTTCTAAATTATGGTTACAAGATTATGGTTATGAAAATGCTAAGAAAGGTATTGAAACTTCTTTAAAATTATTAGGAGTAGATTATATTGATCTTTATTTATTACATCAACCCTATGGTGATTATTTAGGAGCTTGGAAAGCTTTAGAAGAAGCTTATCAAGAAGGTAAGATTAAATCTATTGGTATTTCTAATATTACCGTTAATTTATGGAATAAATTTAAAGATGGTATGACTGTTATGCCAGCTGTAAACCAAGTAGAATTTAACCCATTTGTTCAACAAAAAGAATTAAGAAAAGTGATGGCTGAAAATAATATTCGTTTAGAAGCTTGGTATCCATTAGGACATGGAAATAAAGAATTATTAGAAAATGAAACAATTGTAAAACTTGCTAAAAAATATAATAAAAATGCAGGTCAAATTATTTTAAGATGGATTTATCAAGAAGGAGTTATTTCTTTACCTAAATCAACAAATGAAGAAAGAATGAAAGGAAACATTGATATCTTTGATTTCGAATTAAATGAAGAAGAAATGAAAGCAATGCAAGCCTTAGATACAAATAAACCATCTCATAATCCTGAAGATCCTGCTAATGAAACACGTTTAATGGGATTAAAAATTCACGATTAAAATATAAAAGTCTTATTAATAAACGGTAGTTCAAGAAATAATGGTTGTACATCAGTTGCCTTAAAAGAAGTAGAAAAAAGCTTTAAATGAAGAAGATATAGAAACAGAAACGATCTTTATAGGAAATAAAGCTTTACTAGATTGTTTAGCCTGTCGTCAGTGTAAGAAACTAAAAAAATGCATTATCAATGATGAAGTAAATGAATTTATTGAAAAAGCTAAAAAAGCGGATGCTTTTGTATTTGGGTCCCTCGTTTATTTTGCTCATCCAAGTGCACGTTTACTTACATTTATGGATCGTGCGTTCTACGCTTATAGAGAATCTTTTATGTACAAACCAGCAGCTGCTGTTTTAAGTGCAAGACGAGCGGGAACAACAACTTCATTTGATGTGATTAATAAGTATTTTACAGTAGCATCAATGCTAGTTATTTCATCAACTTATTGGAATCATGTTTATGGTGGACAACCAGATGAGGTATTAGAAGATAAAGAAGGTTTGATGACAATGTATAACATTGGTAAAAATATGGTATGGATATTAAAGTGTATAGAATTAGGAAAAAGTAATCATGTTGAACATCCTAATAATAAAAAAGTTTCAACAAATTTTATAAAATAAAGAGGTAATAATGGAATATGTAACACTTAATAATGGTTATAAAATCCCTCAACTAGGATTTGGTACCATTCAACAATTTGATAAACAAATTGAAGATAATGTAGCTTTTGCTTTAAATAATGGTTATGAACTTATCGATACAGCAAACCGTTATGGTAATGAAGTAGAAGTAGGAAAAGGATTAAAATTATCAGGATTAAAAAGAGAAGATTATTTTTTAGAAACAAAATTAGGACCAACACTTTATGAAAATGATCAAGCAATTGATGATACTTTAAAAAGATTAGGTGTTGATTATGTTGATGTGATGATTTTACATCATCCTGTAAATAACTATGTTTATGCTTATAAGATGTTAGAAAAAGCATATAAAGAAGGGAAAATCAAAGCGATTGGTTTATCTAACTTTAGAGTTGAACAAATTCAAGAAATTTTAGATCAATGTGAAATTCCACCAATGATCATGCAAGTAGAATGTCATCCTTATTATCCAGCAGAACATGTTTATGACTTTTGTAAGGAACATCATATTCAACTTCAATCATGGTATCCATTAGGACATGGAAATAGCGATATGTTACAAGAACCTGTATTTGTTGAACTTGCTGAAAAATATCATAAATCAACAGTTCAAATTATCTTAAGATGGCATATTCAGATGGGATTTGGACTTGTTCCAGGAAGTAAATCAATGGATCATATTAAAGATAATGCAAATATCTTTGATTTTGAATTAACAGATGAAGAAATGAAACAAATTGCAGCTGTTAATAAACATGAACCTTTCTATCATGTAACAGAAGAATCATTACATCGTATGGCTACAACAAAATGTAATTTTGAATAAGGAGAATAACAATGGAATACAAAACATTAAATAATGGAGTGAAAATGCCAGTTGTTGGTTTTGGTGTTTTCCAAGTGAAAGATGAAGTAGAATGTAAAAGAGTTGTTTTAGATGCAATTGATGCAGGGTATCGTTTAATTGATACTGCTCAATCATATGGTAATGAAGAAGCAGTAGGTAAAGCAATTCAAGAAACAAGTGTACCTCGTGAAGAATTATTTATTACGACAAAAGTATGGATTTCTAATTATGGTTATGAAAAAGCAAAAGCTTCTGTTGAAGAATCTTTAAAGAAAATGCAATTAGATTACTTAGATTTAGTTTTATTACATCAACCATTTAAAGATTATCATGGTGCTTATCGTGCTTTAGTTGATTTATATAAAGAAGGTAAAATTAAAGCCAGCGGTGTTTCTAACTTCTATCCAGATCGTTTGGTTGATTTAGCATTAGATACAGATGTTGTACCTGCTGTTAACCAAGTTGAAGTGAATCCTTTCCATCAACAAGACGCTGCTTTAACATATAACACTAAATATGGTGTTCAATTAGAAGCATGGGCACCTTTTGCTGAAGGCAAAAATGGAATTTTTACAAATGAAACATTAACTGCAATTGGACAAAAATATCAAAAATCAGTAGGACAAGTCATTTTAAGATGGCTTGTTCAAAGAGGAATTGTCCCATTAGCTAAAACAGTAAGAAAAGAAAGAATGCAAGAAAACTTAAATATCTTTGATTTTGAATTAAGTGAAGAAGATATGCAAACAATTGCTTCACTTAATAAAGATACTAGTTCATTCTTTTCACACTATGATCCAGCAACAGTAGAAATGATTTGTGGATTAAAACGTTAATGAAAAAACTATGCATTATAGTATGCCTTATGCTTGTAAGCAGCTATCTCTATATGAATAAAAGATCAGACATTCAATCTCAAAATACTCAAATAACTACAAATACAAAATGATATAAGAACTTTTCATTAGATAATGTTCTCCAAAGTCGTTATGGTGATATCCATTATAATGCATATATTCCTAAAGCATATGACAAAAGGCAATCATATGCTTTATATATTACGGTCTTTATTTTCAAGGTGTAGGAGAAAACTTAAAAACTGAAGAATTTGCTTTTACAAGTCAAAAATATAATAATCACATGATTATTTTAGCGCCACAATTAGAAGATTGAGGAGAATTATCTACCAATAAAACCATTGCTTTAACAAAATATTTCCCAAAACATTATGCCACTATTCAAAACAAGGTTATATCAGTGGTTATTCTGGTGGCGGAGAAACTCTTTCTTTAGTTTTAACTAAAAGTCCAGAGCTTTATTGTAGAGCATTGATGTGTTCATCGAAATGGGATGGGTATTTTAATAAAGTTGTAGAAAATAAAACACCAATTTATTTTGTTATTGGTGAAGATGATGAGTATTATGGTTCTTCACCTTTTAAAGAGGTTTATCAAGAACTTGTAAATTTTTATAAAAAACAAGGTTTAAGTGATGAAGAAAATGAAAATTATGTTGATTTAGATGTAAAAAATAATGATTATTTTTTAACACAAGGAATTGAAAATCAACATGGACAAGGTGGTCATTTGTTTAGTAATGACCCAAATATTATGGGATGGTTATTTAATTGATAAAAATGATTGTAACCGTTTTAAAACTATGCTATTATACCTAGGAAGTTTTTAGGATAGTGATTGTTTAAGTACAAGCTAAACCTATTTATTGCCACCTTTTTTAAGCATGCAATAAATAGGTTTTTATTTTGGAGGGGTGATTATGGAAATAAGTAAAATCTTAAATAACAATGTAGCTGTTGTTATGGAAAATAATGAGGAAAAGATTGTGATGGGAAGAGGAATCTGTTTTAAAAAGAAAACAGGTGATACGGTTGAAGCCAATCAAATTGATAAAGTTTTCTATTTAGAAAATCCTGAAGCATCGAAACGATTTAAAGAACTTGTCGTAGATATTTCTTTAGAGTATTTACAAATAGGGGAAGAAATCATGAATGAAGCAAGATTAAGTTTAGGAAAGTCTTTAAATGATGGGATTTATATTTCAATGGTCGATCATATCTATACAGCAGTTGAAAGAGCTAAAGAAAATATTTTAGTGAAGAATGCTTTGTTATGGGATATTCAAAGATTTTATAAAGAAGAATACGCTATTGGTAAAAAATCTTTAGAAATCATTGAAAAGAAAACAGGCGTATTATTACCTAATGATGAAGCAGGATTTATTGCTTTACATATTGTTAATGGACAATTAGATGACGATGTTCATGATATGTATAAAATTACAAAGATCATGCAAGAAATCGAAAATATTGTTCGTTATCACTTCAAAATAGAATTTAATGAAGAAAGTGCTTATTACTATCGCTTTATTACACATTTAAAATTCTTTGCCCAACGTTTACTTGAAGAGAAAAAACAAAATCAACAAGAAGATGATTTATTAGATGTTGTACAAACAAAGTATGCTAATGCTTATAAATGTGTAGAAAAAATAGCTATGTACATCAAAAAACAATATAACTATGAACTTTATGACGAAGAAAAACTTTATCTAACAATACATATTCATCGTGTTGTTTATTTAGGAAATCGTCATTAACTTGGATGGTGACATTAAGTTGGCCAAACCTTCAAATTTCAATACTTGAGAAATATGGAGGAAAATTATGAGTAAGTATGAAAGTTTAGCCAAAGAAATTTTGGCAAATGTTGGTGGAAAAGAAAACATCAACAGTTTAACACATTGTGTTACAAGATTACGTTTTCGTTTAAAAGACGAATCTAAAGCAAATGATGATGCTTTAAAAAACAATCCTGGTGTTGTGACAGTTATGAAATCTGCTGGACAATATCAAGTCGTTATTGGAAATCATGTACCTTTAGTATACGCAGATGTATGTGAATTAGCAGGTATTTCTAATGACAAACCACAAGAAGAAGTTGCTCCTCAAGGTGCCTTCAATAAGTTAATTGATATTATTTCAGGATGTTTCCAACCTATCTTAGGGCCATTATGTGCTGCTGGGATTATTAAAGGATTAAATGCTTTATTAGTCTTTATTTTAGGAACAAGTTTCAATAATAGTGGAACTTATATGATCTTAAATGCAATTGGTGATTCTATTTTCAACTTTTTACCAATTATTTTAGGATATACAGCAGCTAAAAAATTCAATGTTAATGTTGTTGTAGGGATGATTATTGGAGCTACTTTATGTTATCCAACAATTCAAACAGATACATTATCAGCCGCTGTAAAAGCAATTGGAACATTACCAATGATTGGTGATTATTATACTAAATTTATTGGTATTCCATTTGTATCAGGAAATTATACAAGTACAGTTGTACCAGTTATTTGTATTGTGGCTTTAGCAGCACAAATTCAAAAACTAGCTAAAAAATATGTACCAGAAATGTTACAAAACTTCTTTGTACCATTCTTTGTATTAATTATTTCACTTCCAATTGGATTATTAGTCATTGGACCAGTTGTAAGTTTACTTACAAGTATCTTATCTAATATCTTTGCTGGATTATATGCTTTTTCACCATTAGTAACAGCATTAGTTGTTGGTGCTTTCTGGCAATGTCTTGTTATTTTTGGTTTACATTGGGCATTAGTACCAATGGCCATGGTTAATATTGGAAACTTAGGTTATGATACAATTTTACCAGGTATGTTAGGAACAACATTTGCTGCTACTGGCGTTGTTGCAGCAATGTATTTAAAATTAAAAGATAAAAACAAAAAAGCTTTAGCTATCCCAGCTGTTATTTCAGCATTCTGTGGGGTAACTGAACCAGCTATTTATGGTTTCTTATTGCCAGAAAAAACACCATTTGTATTCTCTTGTATCGGTGGTGCTGTAGGTGGAGCTATCATGGGGGCTGTTGCTGTTAAACAATATGTTATCGGGGGACTAGGAATCTTTGGTGTAGTAAGTTATATTTCACCTAAAGGTGATGCAACTGGTATGGTTGTTTCATTGATTGCAGGTGCAGTTTCATTAGTTGTTGGTTTTGTTTTAACAATGTTATTCTATAAAAAAGAAGAAACAGTTGTAGAAAATAAAGAAGTTAAAGTAGAAGAAACAGTTTTATCACCAATTAAAGGTGAAGTTAAAGCGATTGAAGAATCAAGCGATGCCGCTTTTGCTTCAGGTGCTTTAGGAAAAGGTGTTGTCATCTTACCTCAAGAAGGTAAAGTTTATGCACCAGTAACTGGAACAGTTACAGTTTTATTCCCAAGTTTACATGCGATTGGAATTACAAGTGATGCCGGTGTTGAATTACTTGTTCATGTAGGTATTAATACTGTTCAACTTAATGGAGAAGGGTATACAGCTCATATTAAACAAGGTGATCGTGTCAACCAAGGTCAATTATTATTAGACTTTGATATGGCTAAAATTCAAGAAGCAGGATATTCTTTAGAAACACCTGTTTTAGTAACAAATTATGCAGATTTAAAAGAAATTAAAAATACAAGTGAATCTTCAGTAAAAGCACAAGAATCTTTAATTGAAGTGAAGTATTAAGAAAGAAGGTATTGGTTATGAATAGACCTTATGTTATCTGTCATATGTTACAATCAATCGATGGAAAGATTGCTGGTGGATTCTTTAGAGAAAAAGAAACAACAAAGCTTGCAAAAATCTATAGTGAAATTTCTACAAATTATGATGGTGATGCTATCATTTATGGAAAAACAACAGCGCTTGAATTATTTTCATTAACACATTTAAATAAATCCTCAAATATTACTTACAATCTTACAGATCATGTTTATCAAAAAGAAAATAAAAAATGGCTTGTTGTTATTGATCTAAAAGGAGAAATTGCATGGGATTCATCTATTTATAAAAATAGAAGATTACAAGATAAAAATCTTATTGTCATACTTTCAGAGGCTATTTCTAATCAATACCTTGAATTATTAAAGAAATTAAATATTTCCTATCTTTTTGCAGGAAAAAAAGAAATATCTTTAAAGGTAGCCTTAGAAAAGCTTTATGATTTATGTTCAATTAAAAAGCTCTTATTACAAGGTGGAGGTATTACTAATAAGTTCTTTATTGAAGAAGACCTCATTGATGAATTAAGTTTAGTTGTTTCACCTGTTGTTTCAGGAGAAAGTAATCAACCTAATCTTTTTGAAGATTGCAAAGATTATCTTGGAAATGTTTTTGATTTAAAACAAAGTGATTTATTAAATAAATCAGGGTTGTATTTAAAATATATAAGAAAATAGTGGGACTTTGGTTTCACTATTTTTTATTTGTATAACATAATTTAAGGCTGCTTTTATTGGTGAATTCATAAAATAAAAAGCAATTTTATATGCCAAGGAGAAGTGCTATTGTTTGATGGAAAAAGACAATAAAATCAAGTATAATAGTTTTTAGAGGAGATGGTTTTATGAAAATAGTACCTACTGGAATAGAAAATTTTAAAGAATTAATTGATAAAGATGCGTGTTATGTAGATAAAACAAATCTTATCGAAAAAGTATTAAAAGAAAAGGTTGTTTTATATACAAGACCTAGAAGATTTGGTAAGACACTGAATATGTCAATGCTTTATTATTTCTTTTCTAATAAGGAAAAAGAAAACGCTTATTTGTTTGATGGATTAAATATCTCTAAAAATAAAGAAGCATTAAAACATCAAAATCAATATCCTGTAATTTTCATATCTTTAAAAGATATGAAAGAATCAAAAATAGAAAATCAATTAGTAAAATTTTCATACATCATTGCCCGTCTTCTTGATCAATTTGAAGATATATTAGATGACGATATCTTCAATGAAAGAGAAAAAAAGCTATTAAAAAGATATCATTTAAATACAGCTTCAAAAAACGAACTATCTGAATCATTATTAACTATATCACTGTGCTTAAGAAAATATTACCATCAAAAAGTCATCATTCTTATTGATGAATACGATGTGCCATTACAAGCAGCCTATCAACATAACTACTATGATGAAATGGTAGAGTTTTTAAGAAATGTCTTTTCATCATCTCTTAAGACCAATGATGCCTTAGAAAAAGGTATCATGACAGGATGTTTAAGAATTTCTAAAGAAAGTATCTTTACAGGGTTAAATAATTTTTCATCATATTCAATCTTAGATAATATAGGTAATGAATTCTTTGGTTTTACAGAAAAAGAAGTCAAACAGTTATTAAAAGATTATGACCTATTTGATTCTTTTGATGAAGTCAAAGAATGGTATGATGGGTATCTATTTGGAAATCTTGAAATCTATAATCCATGGAGTACTTTAAGCTATGTTAAGAATAAAAAAGCAGATTCAAGCTTTGAACCAATTTCCTTTTGGGCAAATACCAGTGGAAATGAGCTTGTTGTAAATTATATACAGACAGGAGATAGAGGATTAAGAAAAGAGTTTGAGTTATTGATTAATGGACAAACAATAGATAAAGTCATCAAACCAGAACTTACTTATCGAGAAATGGATAACATCAATAATATCTATAGTTTCTTACTTCTTACCGGTTATTTAAAAGTCATTGAAAAAACAGGAGATAGCCAGTATAAACTCATTATTCCTAATAGAGAAGTCTATGAAATCTATAAACAATCATTTATGTCTTATTTTAAAGATTATACAAGTGCTAGAAAAAATGAACTTTATCAAGAATTTATAAATGGTGATGCAAGGAAAGTCAATCTCTTGCTTAATGATATTTTGATAAGAAGTATTAGTTATTTCGATAATCAAGAAAGCTTCTATCATGGATTTTTAGTAGGATTATTAAATGATTATGAAGTTGTATCAAATAGAGAAGCAGGTAATGGAAGATTTGATATATGTGTATTGCCTGAAACAATCTTGGATACAGTACTTCTTATTGAATGTAAGCATTCAGCAAGTGAAGATGATTTAATAGAAGATGCAAATGCTGGAGTCAAACAAATCATTGATCAAAAATATCTTGAAGAAAAAAGATTTAAGAAATATGCTGGTGCTGTAGGATATGGCATATCCTTTTATAAAAAACAATGTTATGTGGTTAAATGTGAATAAAATATTCTTAAAAAGATATATAGTGGGACTTTGATCTCACTTTTTTAGTATGTATTTTAGTTATGATAGCATGCAAATTTAATTATGTATTTCTTTATGTTTATTGATAAAATATTTATTAAAAAGGTAGATAGGGGGTATTTAATGAAAAAGAATGTAAGGGTGTTATTAACTGTATTGGTTATTATTATTGCAGCAGTAGGAGGATATTTTGTTTATCGTGGACAAGATACTTCTACAACTGAAACAGTAGAAAATGAACCAAGTGAAGAAACAAAAAGTACAACAAATACACAAATAAGTGGGGAAACATTGGTCGTTTATTATTCTGCACAAAATCATACAAAAGATGTTTCTGAAAAGCTTGCTGAAAATTTAAATGCAGATTTTTTTGAAATTGAACCTAAAGAAAAGTATAGTGAAGATGATTTAGATTGGACAGGTGATAACTCAAGAGTAACAAAAGAACATGAGGATAAATCACTTAGAAATGTAGAATTAAAAACAACTAAAGTAGAAAACTGAGATCAATATGATACAGTGCTTATTGGCTATCCAATATGGTGGGGGATTGCGGCTTGGCCAGTAGATACGTTTGTTAAGACTAATGATTTTTCAGATAAAACAGTGATTCCATTTTGTACATCTGCTTCTTCGGGTTTAGGAGAAAGTGGAACAAGGCTTCAAAAGGAAGCCAAAGGTGGTAATTGGAAATAAGGGCATCGTTTTAGTTCTTCACCAACAGAAGATACAATTAAAGAATGGACCGAAGGTCTACAATAAAAGTTTATGCTTAGGTATAAGCTTTTTTCGTTTTACATAAACTTAACATAAACCATACGTTCTTTTGATTTTAGAAAATGTAGAAAAACACTATGATAGTGGTGTCTTAAGAAAGAGTATCAAAAATAAATAATATCTTAAGAGAAAACAAAGGAAGGTAAATAAAAAATGAAAAAGAAAGTATTAAGTGTTTTAATGGTTTTCATGATGTGTCTTGGTTTAACAGGATGTGGTGGATCAAGTAATAGTGCATCAGACGACATTAGTGGAAAGGTAAGTTTAAATGGATCAACTTCAATGGAAAAATTCGTTAATGCTTTATCAGAAGGAATTAAAGAGCAATATCCAAACTTACAATTAGAAGCTCAATTTACAGGATCAGGTGCTGGTCTAGAAGCAGTTGCTTCAAAAACAACAGATATCGGAGATTCATCTCGTGCTTTAACTGATGAAGAAAAAGCAAAGGGATTAGAAGAAAATATTGTTGCTATCGATGGTGTCGCAACAATTACAAACAAATCTAATAAAGTAACAAACTTAACAAAAGATCAATTAGCAAAAATCTATACAGGACAAATTACTAACTGGAAAGATTTAGGTGGACAAGATGAAGCAATCGTTGTTATCGGACGTGAAGCTGGTTCAGGAACTCGTGGAGCATTTGAAGAATTATTAGGAATTGAAGATCAATGTCAATATGCTCAAGAATTAAATGAAACTGGTGCTGTTCTTGCTAAAGTTGCTAAAACTTCTGGATCAATCGGTTATGTTTCATTAGATGTATTGGATGATACAGTTTCTCCTCTTCAATTAGATGGTGTTGAACCAAGTGAAAAAACTGTAAAAGATGGAAGCTATGCTTTACAAAGACCATTCGTAATGGCTACAAATGGAAAAATTAGTGAACAATCTAAACAAGTTCAAGCAGTATTTGATTTCATCAATAGTGATGCTGGACAAAAAATCATTAAAAAAGTTGGATTAGTAGCACCAAATAAATAAAAATAAAGAGGGAAGTATTATGGAAAAAAAGTTATCAATTATTAGCCATAAGAAAGCAAAATCCCTAGTAGAAAAAACAGCCGCGATGATCTTTCGTGGCTGTGCTATTATCTCTGTTTTAGCAGTTGTTACTATTACAGGATATATGATTATTTCAGGGACACCTGCCATTTTTAAAGAAGGAATTACAGGTATTTTGTTTTCTACAACATGGGCGCCAACAGCAGCTCATCCTCAATATGGGATTGCTTATGTTATTTTAACTTCTATTGTAGGGGTTTTTCTAGCAATTTGTATTGGAGTACCTATTGGTTTATTTACAGCAATCAACCTTGCTGAAATTGCTCCAGCAAGACTTAGAAAAATATTAAAATCAGCAATTGAATTACTTGCGGGTATTCCATCTGTTGTTTATGGATTATTAGGTATTTTGATTGTCAATCCAATGATGTATAAATTAGAATTAATGATCTACCATGGATCTAAAACACATCAATTTACAGGTGGTGCAAATCTTTTATCAGCTATTATCGTACTAGCAATTATGATTTTACCTACGCTTATTAATATTTCAGAAACTGCTTTAAAGGCAGTCCCTGACGATTATCGTAAAAGCTCATTAGCTCTAGGTGCAAGTAAAATGCAAACAATTTTTAAAGTTGTTGTACCAAGTGCTAAATCAGGTATTATGTCAGCTATTGTACTTGGCGTAGGACGTGCTATTGGAGAAGCAATGGCTATTTTGTTAGTAGCTGGAAATGCAGTATCTCTTCCACTTCCATTTAATTCGGTACGTTTTTTAACAACAGCCATCGTTTCAGAAATGGGATATGCCAGTGGTACACATCGTCAAGTACTATTTACAATTGGACTTGTGCTGTTTATCTTTATCATGGTTATTAACTTAGTCTTAACATATGTTTTAAAAAGAGGTGACTTAGATGAATAATACAATCTTAGAAAAAAAGAAACGTGTCAGTGATCAAGTTATTTATGCACTTATTCAATTAAGTTCATTTCTTTCAATTTTTATCTTATTAGTTATTATTGGTTATATTCTCTATCGAGGAATACCGGCCTTTGATTTTTCTTATTTAGTAAATACAACAAGTATTATTAATGATACTGTAGGTATTTTACCAAATATCGTTAATACACTTTATATCGTTATTGTGACACTTTTAATTGCTTGTCCAATAGGAATTGGTGGAGCAATCTATTTAAATGAATATACAAAAAATAAAAAACTTGTCAGTATCATTTCATTTACAACAGAAGTTTTAGCAGGTATTCCTTCAATTATTTATGGATTATTTGGAATGTTGTTCTTTGGATCTGTTTGTCATTTAGGATTTTCAATTTTGACAGGTTCACTTACACTTGCCATTATGATTTTACCAATCATTTCAAGAAATACCCAAACAGCTTTAGAATGTGTTCCTAAAAGCTATCGTGAAGCTGCTTTAGGAATTGGAGCAACAAAATGGTATATGATTCGTACAGTACTTTTACCAAGTGCCATTCCTGGCATTTTAACAGGAGTTATTCTTGCAATGGGACGTATCGTTGCTGAATCCGCTGCCTTATTATTTACGGCAGGCTCAGTTGCTATTTTACCAACAAATATTTTTGGTCATTTATTAAGTAGTGGGGGTACACTTACAATTCAATTATATTTAGAAATGGCTAAAGGAAATTATGAAGTTTCATTTGTGATTGCTCTTGTTTTAGTAGTTATTGTTTTAGGTTTAAATATGTTAGCTAAATGGATCAGTCGCAGATTTGATGTAAATAAAGGGGATAATTAAGATGGAAAATAAAATAGAAGCAAGACATCTGAATTTGTATTATGGACAAAAACATGCTTTAAAAGATGTCAGTTTAGATATTAAAGAAAATAAAATTACTGCGTTTATTGGCCCTTCAGGGTGTGGTAAATCAACATTTTTAAAAACGTTGAATCGTATGAATGATTATGTTGATAACGTTAAAATTGAAGGGGATGTTATCTTAGATGGTGAAGATATCTATGATAGCCGTGTAGATACAACATTACTTAGAAAAAAAGTCGGAATGGTTTTCCAACAACCAAATCCATTCCCTATGTCGATTTATGATAATGTGGCTTATGGACCACGTATTCATGGTATTAAAAATAAAAAACAACTTGATAAAATCGTTGAAGATAGTTTAAAAGCAGCAGCACTTTATGATGAAGTTTCAGATCGTTTACATTCAAGTGCCTTAGGTTTATCTGGTGGACAACAACAAAGATTATGTATTGCTCGTGCTTTAGCTGTGCAACCAGAAGTTATCTTATTAGATGAACCAACAAGTGCCTTAGATCCTATTTCAACACTTAAAATCGAAGAACTTTTATTACAATTAAAAGATCAATATACGATTGCTATCGTTACTCACAATATGCAACAAGCAAGTCGTATTGCTGATTATACTGCCTTCTTCTTAGTTGGAGAAATGGTAGAATATGGATCAACAAAAGATGTCTTTGGTATGCCAAAAGATAAAAGAACTGAAGATTATATTACTGGTAGATTTGGATAGGAGGAAAGAAAGATGCCAAGAAGTCAATTTGATCAAGAGCTTAATAAGATGCACGTTGATTTAGATAGAATGTGTCATCTTGTTGTTTTAGCTATTGAAAACTGTGTTACAGCATTTAAGGAACAAGATTATGAACTTGCTCGAGATATTATTCATGGAGATAAACAAATTAATGATGTGGAAAGATCGGTTGAAGCAAAATGTTTATCTTTGATTTTAAAACAACAACCCGTTGCTTCTGATTTAAGAGATGTTTCTACTGCTTTAAAAGTAGTTACTGATTTAGAAAGAATTGGGGATCAAAGTGCAGATATTGCGGAATTGATTTTAGAAATGAAAGAAATGGATAGTTTCTTAATGATTGGACATATTCAAGATATGGCAAAAATTGCAACTAAAATGGTTAAAGAATCCTTAGATGCTTTCCATCAACATGATTTAAAACATGCTTTAGAAGTAAAGAAGATGGATATTAAAATGGATGAATTGTTTGATCAAGTTAAAGAAGATATTATTCAAATGATTAAAGAATCAAATGATAAAGGTGATTTAACAATCAATTTCTTAATGATTGCAAAGTATTTTGAAAGAATTGGAGATCATGTTGTTAATATCTGTGAATGGATTGAGTTCAACCAAACAGGAAAACTTAACAATACTCGATTAATTTAGACCTCTTTTAGAGAGGTTTTTTCTTTATTTGATTTAAAAGGATGATTGATTTCTATATAATAAAAATATAAGGAGGTATTATTATGCTAGGTCAAATTCGTAGACATATAGCTAAAAAGAATGAGAAGCTATTTTATATTTTTGTTCTTTTTATCGTTGCCTTTGGTATAAGTATTGTTCATTATATGTTTTTAGAAAAAGATGCTGTTTTATCTTTAAAACAAGATGATGTATCTTCAACTTATTATGCAAAATATCATTATTTATCAAAAAATGTCAATAATATAACATTTTATTTCCAATATGAAAAAGATGGTGAAATTATTCAAGATGTTTTAGGCAGTTACGAAATCAATAACCATTTTGATATAAAAAATATATTTAAAGGTTATAGTGCTGATGAAGGGAAAATAACTTTGAAATTAATCGATGAAGATACATGTATTTATCTTGATTGTTCTAGCAATATAAATACCTCAAAACCAAAAACAATATCTAAAATTAATTTATTAGAAAATGAGGATTTTTCTAATTATAAATGTTATTTTATTTCAGAAAAAAGGTTAAAAGATAAAAATGTTTATACATTGATGGAAGGAGAAAGTTTGAAAAGTAATTCAAAAATAAAATTGCACTTAACTTACGAATAAAATTAATAATAATTAGGTAAGAAAAGATGTAAAGAAATTTAATATTTTTAGTGGTTTTCTTTGATTTTTACTTGTTTTTCTTAAATTATTAAGAAAAATTTGAAATCTAAATTCATATTTTGTATCAGTTATACATTTATCGTCATGAAAAAATTATAGTTTGCTATAAATACTTCTATATATAACGAAAATAATACAAAAAAAAGCTACCTTACACGGTTTTGGCGAACATTGAGGTAGTTATTTTTCTCAAGAAAATCCAAGGCTAGTCGTTTATGACTATTCCTTTTTTCATTTATATTATAATTTATGGTAATTTCTAAGTCAATATCACAAAATGACAGTTTAAAAAAAGGTTTTTATGCAAATAAAGAACATCTTGTGCAATAAATATATCATTAATGCTAATCATCATATATAATTGTATTAATTAGGGAGGATTACCATATGAACAAGAAAAGAAATATTATAATTGGGTCAATAATTTGTGTACTGCTTATGACAGTGGTATTTTTTGTTTTTAATCATGGAAAAAGTAATGAACAAGTTGTTACAGAATATTTTGAACTTTTAAAAAAGAAAGATTATAAACAAATGTATCAAATGCTAGATCAAAAGACAGTCTATACTCCTACACAAAAATATTTTATTGAAAAGCATAAAGAAATCTATGATGTAATAAATCCAAGTAATATACAGGTAAAAGTAATAGATGAAAAAGATAATATGGTTCAATATCAAATATCGATGGATACTGTAGCTGGAAAAGTTAAATATAAAAATAAGATTGAAATTAAAAATGAACAAATTAAATTTAATAAGCAACTTATTTTTGATGAATTTTCTGATAAGAACAAAGTAAAAGTGATTACGACACAACCTTATAGAGGGTATATTTTAGATAGAAATGGAAAATATTTAGCTAAACAAGGAAATGCTTATTCATTTGGTCTTGTAAGAGGAAAATTAAATGGTGAAAATGATTATGCACAAATAGCTAAGTATTTAGAAACGGATGTTGAAGCCATTCAAAAGAAAATGAGTGCATCTTGGATCAAAGATGATTCTTTTGTACCTATTAAAAATGTATCAGAACAAGTAAAAAATCAATTGATTAAACAAGGAATTTTAAATATTAAAGGTGTTAAAATCAATACGATTTCTATGCGTGTTTATCCTTATGATAAAATAACATCTCACATCATTGGATATGTCCAAAATGTTAATTCAGAAGATTTAAAAAAACATAAAAGTGAAGGATACACAAGTAGTTCAGTAATTGGAAGAAGTGGGATTGAAGCCACTTATGAAAAGCAGTTACGTGGAGAAGTAGGTGGAAAAATTGTCATTGTTGATGAAAATAACAATATCATTAAAACAGTTGCCCAAAAAGAAGCGAAAGATGGAAAAGATATTCGACTAACAATCGATATCAATTTACAACAAAGTCTTTATAATGAATATCAAAATGATAAAAGTGCTTCTGTTGCTTTAAATCCACAAACAGGAGAAGTTTTAGCGCTTGTTTCAACGCCATCTTATTCAAATAATGATTTTGTCTTAGGACTTTCAACGGATAAATGGAACGCTTTAAATAATGATAGTAATCAACCATTAATGAGTCGTTATAAACAAACTTATACCCCTGGATCAACTATGAAACCAATCACAGCAGCTATTGGTTTAGAAACAAAGACAATTGATCCAGATAAAGATTTAGGGGCTAAAGATAAATGGCAAAAAGATTCAAGCTGGGGAAGCTATTATGTAACAACATTACATGCTCCTTCACCTAATAATTTAAAGAATGCGATCACATATTCAGATAATGTTTATTTTGCAAGAAATGCGTTAAATATTGGAAAAGATAATTTATTTAAATATTACAAAAATTTAAAGATTGGTAAAAAGATTCCTTTTGAACTATCTTTGAATAGAAGTCAATATATAAACAAAAATCAAAAAGTAAGTGATCAATTAATTGCAGATAGTGGTTATGGGCAAGGACAAATTTTGATGAATCCCCTACAACTTGCAAGTATTTATAGTGCTTTTGTAAATAATGGTTCAATCTATCAACCCCATATCGTTCAAGGAAAAACAAGAACATGGATTAAAAATGTCTTTTCTAAAGAAACATCACAAACAATAAAAGAAGATTTAATTAATGTTATTGCAGACGAAAAAGGAACAGGGCATGCCATCTATCATGATAGTATCGCTCTTGCTGGAAAAACAGGAACAGCAGAAATCAAACAAAGCCAAAGTGATACAACAGGAACAGAACTTGGTTGGTTTACAGTAATGACGACAGATAGTAAACAACCTCTTTTAATAACAACAATGGTTGAAGATGTTAAAGATAGAGGTGGCAGTGGTTATGTTGTTGAACATACAAAAACACCTTTAGATTTATATCTTTCTAAGTAGGTAAAAACTATGAAGAATAAGATAGTTTTAAGTTATCGATTCATTATACTAGTTTATTATTTATTGGCTTTTTTGATTATTATTATGAATATTAATCATTTAGAAAGGGTATTAATCTATTCTTTGATTTTAATCATTTTGTTTGGTCTTGTGATGAGTATTTATATAATGAGTATTCCTAAGTTATTATTGAAAAGTGAATATATAGAAAAGAATTTATCTACAGTAAAAGAAGCAATCGATAAAATTCATAGTAAGTCTATTAATGACAGTTTAATAACAATATATATTTTTCTTTTAGAAATCTCTAATTATAAAGAAGAATATCAAAATTTTGTAGAACAAAATAGTAAAAGAATTTTTGATGAAAAGCAAAATAAACATTGGTATACTATAAAATTACAGTATTATTATAATTTGAATAAAAAAGATGAATATTTAAAATTATATGATCCTCAATTGGATAATAAAGTTAAAAACCCACTTTTTAAAATTATGTATCTCATTTTAAATGAAGAATATGAAGAAGCTCTTGAATTATCAAAGAAGGTTACAAGTCAACAAAAAGACATAGGATATGTTATGAGGCTATATTATAGAATTATTTGTTTAGAACATTTAGAAAAAGAAAATGAATTGAATGATTGTATTAATGAGATGGTAGAATTCAATGATCAAATACATTATGTTAAAGAAATTAAAGATAAGTATAAAAAATAATAATATGGTATACTTGTTTTCGTAACTTTATTTAGAAAGAAGTGAAATATGAATGTTAATAAAGATAGTAGATGATGATCAAGTTTTTGTAAAAAAGATAAAAGATATTGTTTATGATAATTTTAAAGATATCTTTCTTGATTATTCGATAGAATGTATAACGAGTAATTTTGAAGCTCAGTATTTTGAAAAAGGGGATATTTTCTTTTTAGATATTGATTTAAAAGAAAAAAATGGCATAAAAATTGCTGAAGAAATTAGAGAAAATAATTCTAATGCAATCATTATATTTGTTTCAGCAATGAATGATATGATTTTTGATTCATTAATTGTACAACCTTTTTACTTTATTAGGAAAGATAATTTTGATAGAGATATGAAAATCGCATGTACTCTAATTCAAAAATATATTAATAAGAATCATAAAATTATTACTTTTGATTTTAATGGTAAAAAAACAGCTATTCAATTATCAGATATCATTTATTTAGAATCGTTTTTACATGAAATTACGATTCATACATCCTCTAATTCTTATAAATATTCGAGCACTTTTAATAAAATGATGTCTCTTATAAATTCTACTAATATTGTTAGAATTCATAAATCATATGCAGTTAATTTATTTTGGGTTAAAGAAATTTATAAAGAAGAGTTATTATTGAGAAATGGAGTTACTTTAAAGATTGGAAAGAAGTATCAACAAGATGTACTTGCATCGTATAAGGAGTATTTATTAAAATGATGTATTTATTTTTAGATTATTTAGAAGTGTTATTGGTAGCTTTATTAATTTGTATTTTTTGTGATGTTGAACAAAAAAATAGATATTGTTTGATTTCATCAGTAATTAGTTTCTTAGTTATGGAATTTATGCAAACTTATGATTTGTTTGGCAATGAAATGGCATATGCAATAACAATTATTAACTTTATAATTGTTTCTGTTATGAAAAAAGAAATTAAATTTTATAATTTTATTCCTTGTATATTTTCTCAATGGATATCTGTTTTTACTTCAACTATAGTTTTATTTTTCTTTAAAGTAATAACAAATTATAATATAGAAAATATTATAAAGTTGTATAGAATACCTATCATTTTTTTAGCAAGAATTCTTTTCTTTGCACTTATTGTGGTATTAAATTATTTCAAATCTAAAATAAAAAATACAATTATTGAAAAAAATAAATATTTATTAACAATTACTATGATGTTGATTTTTGGAATATATTTTATTTTGTTGAATGATATAGGTCATATGCATCTAATTATAGATGATATCTATTTAGTTTTACTTTTGTTAACAGTTTTATTTTTTGTAGTTTGTATTTTGTTTTTACATATGACACGACTTTATAATGAAAAAACAGAATATATGTTAAAGAATCAAGAATTAGAATATGTAGAAAAAAATCAATCTTTAGTACATTATCTTCATGATAATATTTTAAAAATACAACATAGTTTAAGATATGGATTAATTTTGATAGAAAATAACATAGATGATAAAAAATATGATGATGCTAAACATCAAATAGAACAATTTTATGATTTATTAGATAATAAAATAAATATTATGACGAATAATTATATATTTGATACTTTGTTAAATGATTATATTTTTCTCATAAAATCTAAATATAATGCCAAAGTAAAATCATTGATCAATATAGGAAATGATTCCTTTTTTAAAGATGTAAATAATTGTACAGAAATAATAACTATTATCTCCAATTTCTTTGAGCAATCAGATAAAACATATTTAGAAATAAAATTAATTGAATATGGAACATATATTGAATTAGATTTATTCGTAGAAAGTAATTTTGATAAAATAAATGATGATACCACCATTGATTACTTTGATGATTATGCACATCTAAGAAGAATTTTTGATAAATAATAAAAAGGACTTATACAAACAGCATGGTATAAGTTCTTTTATTTCTAATCAACTTTTAACCTAAACTTAACATAATCTCCCCTTTGCTATGTTAAGATAATGTAAAGGATGTGGAAATAATGAAAGAATGTATATATGTAGTAGAAGATGATGAAAACATTAGAGAAATTATAGATTTAGCTTTAACAAGTGCAGGATATAATGTTAAACAATTTTCTAATGCTTTAGATGCTTTAAAAAGTATGGAAAATGATCAAGTGGATCTAGCTGTTTTTGATTTAATGTTACCTGGCATTTCAGGAATTGATGCTATCAAAAAGATACGTGAAACTGATCAAGAATTACCTATTTTGATTTTAAGTGCGAAGGACCGAGAAATTGATAAAGTCAATGGTTTAGATAGTGGTAGTGATGATTATATGACCAAACCATTTGGTGTTTTAGAGTTACAAGCTAGAGTACGTTCTTTGCTTAGAAGACATGCTTCTAAAGCAGTGCCAATTATCGAAAGTCAAACTTTAAAAATTGATAAACAAACAAGAACAGTGATGCATAATGGACAAGTCATGGAACTTACCAATAAAGAGTACCAACTACTTTTATATTTGGTAGAAAATCATACACGTGTCGTAGAAAGAGATGAAATTTTAAATCATATTTGGGGGTATGATTTTATTGGTGAATCAAGAGTTTTAGATGTGCATATTCGTGCTTTAAGAGCTAAATTGGATGATGATGGAAGTAAGTATATTAAAACTATTAGAGGTGTAGGATACCGCTATGTTGAGGAAGTGAAATAAGATGAATAAAGCTCTATTTAAATATTTTGCAACAGTTTTAATTATTACGTTATTATTTTCTTCAAGTGTTTCAATGGTGATTCTTTCTGATCAAATGATGCAAACAACAAGAAAAGATATGTACTATACGGTAAAGCTTGTAGAAAATCAAATTGATTATCAAAAACCTTTAGATAATCAAGTAGAGAAACTAAATGATTTAGCTTATACAAAAGATACACGTTTAACAATTATTGATAAAGAAGGAAATGTTTTAGCGGATAGTGATAAAGAGGGAATTCAAGAAAATCATAGTGGACGTAGTGAATTTAAAGAAGCTTTAAGTGATCAGTTTGGTTATGCGACACGTTATTCTTCAACTGTTAAAAAGAATATGATGTATGTGGCTTATTATCATCGTGGTTATGTTGTTCGTATTGCGATTCCTTATAATGGTATCTTTGATAATATAGGACCACTTTTAGAACCATTATTTATTAGTGTTGCTTTATCATTATGTGTTGCTTTAGCTCTTTCTTATCGTTTTTCTAGAACACTTACTAAACCATTAGAAGAAATTAGTGAAGAGGTTTCTAAAATTAATGATAATCGTTATTTAAGTTTTGATCATTATCAATATGAAGAATTTAATGTTATTGCGACAAAACTTAAAGAACAAGCAGATACAATAAGAAAAACGCTAAAAACTTTGAAAAATGAAAGATTAAAAATAAATAGTATTCTTGATAAAATGAATGAAGGGTTCATTTTATTAGATACAAATTATGAAATACTTATGGTCAATAAAAAAGCTAAACAACTTTTTAGTGATAAAATGGAAGTGAATCAACCTATCCAAGATTTTATCTTCGATCACCAAATTATAGATCAATTAGAAAATATTGGTGTAGAATCTAAAATCGTTACTCTAAAAAAAGATGAAGAAGTTTATGATTGCCATCTTGCTAAAGTAGAATATGGAGTGACTTTGCTCTTTGTAAATGTTACTGAATCTGTTAATGCTACAAAAATGAGACAAGAATTTTTCTCAAATGTTTCCCATGAACTTAAAACACCTATGACATCCATTAGAGGTTATAGTGAATTATTACAAGCAGGAATGATTGATGATCCTAAAGTAAGAAAACAATCTCTTGATAAAATACAAAAAGAAGTTGATCATATGTCACAATTGATAGGTGATATTTTAATGATTTCAAGACTTGAAAACAAAGATATTGAGGTCATTAAACATCCTGTTCATCTCCAACCAATTGTTGATGATATTTTAGAATCATTAAAAGTAGAAATAGAAAAAAGAGAAATTAAAGTTATATGTGATTTAACACCACAAACATATCTCGCAAATCATCAACATGTCCAACAATTAATGAATAACCTGATCAATAATGCAGTAAAATATAATAAACAAAAAGGAAATTTAAATATTCACTCTTATCTTGTTGATCAAGACTACATTATTGAAGTAAGTGATACAGGTCGTGGAATTTCACTTATTGATCAAGGGCGTGTCTTTGAACGTTTCTTTAGATGTGATGCAGGGCGTGATAAGGAAACAGGTGGTACAGGTCTTGGACTTGCAATTGTAAAACACATTGTTCAATATTATAAAGGAACAATTCATTTAGAAAGTGAATTAGGTAAAGGAACAACATTTAAGGTTGTTTTACCAATCATTAAGGACTCATTGTAGTCCTTATTTTTTTTATGAAAAAGTATCTAACTTGATAAAATATGTAATTTTACATATTTTATCAAGTAAAAAAATGTATTTTTGCGTATTTTATCAAGTTGAGGATAAGAGGTATTCATTTTCAAGATATTTTGAATATGATAAAATGACTTTAAAGAGAGGTTGATAAAGATGCTTCAACAAGAAAGACATGAACAAATACTTGCAAGATTAAATACTGATGGAAAAGTAAAAGTTAAAGAATTAGCTGTTGATTTTGAAGTCACAGAGGATTGTATTCGTAAAGATTTAACAGCTTTAGAAAAAGAAGGACTTTTAAAACGTATTCATGGCGGGGCTATGCAAGTAAGAAAGAATCTTCATGCTTATCATGTAGATGAACGTATGAGTGTGCGCTTAACTCAAAAGAAAATTATTGCTAAAAAAGCAGTTGAATTAATAGAAGAAAATACAGTGATATTTTTAGGAATTTCTACCGTGAATTTAGAACTTGCTAAATGTATTTATCAAAAAAATATACCACTCACTATTGTTACTAATATGATTGATATTATGCAATTATTTAAACAAGGTGATCATCATGTAAATCTTATTTTTATTGGAGGACATTTTAATCGTGCTAAAGATGGCTTTATTGGTGCACTGACAATTGAACAAATTCACAATTATCGTTTTGATCTTGCTTTTATTGGAACAGTAGGCATGAATATTCATGATGATAAGGTAACAACGTATGATGTAGAAGATGGACTTACAAAAAAAGAAGTCATGGATGCAAGTAAAAAATGTTATCTTGTGGCAGAAAATGAAAAGTTCAATTTGGATGGGAATTATGTTTTTGGGCATTTAAGTGAATTTACCGGATATATTGGTGAACAAGAGTTAGGAAGTCCTTTTAAAGAAAAAATAATGGAGTATGGATTAGAAATCATTTAATGATTTCTTTTTTTATGTAAAAACAATAAAACGATTATTGAATATTATTGTTTTATAGTTTATAATACCCTTGTAATAATAAAAAACAATAAAAGGAGGCGTGTTATGAATTGTTTATATCAAACAAAAAGAATTTCTAAGTTAAAAGAAAAGATGTTGAGCAGTAAACGTTATGCTTCTATTGAACAAGCACGAATCATTACACGTGTTTATCAAGAAAATGAGAAATTATCTATTGCTAAAAAAAGAGCTCTTTCTTTAAAAGCAGCATTAGAGAAATTAGAGATTTCTGTTGAAGATGAAGAGTTGATTGTTGGAAATCGTACAAAGGGTGTACGTTACGGGGTGGTTTTTCCTGAAAGTGGTTGTTCGTGGATCAATCAAGAATTTGAAACGTTACCAACAAGACCACAAGATCAGTTTTTAGTAAAAGAAGAAGATATTAAAGAATTTAGAGAAAAGATTTATCCTTATTGGAAAGGAAAATCTTTAGAAGATGCAATTAAAGGAACTTATGGAATAGAAATTAATGAAATAAGTAAAGTAGTAAAAATTAATCAAAAAGATCATGCTCAAGGTCATATTTGTCCTGATAGTGCTTTATGGTTAAAACTTGGTCCTCAAGGTTTAATGGAAAAAGCAAAAGAAAAATTAAAGAATTGTAAAGATGAACAAAAAGAATTTTATGAATGTACGATTCTTGTATTAGAAGGAGCAGTTCATTTTATGCAAAGATATCATGATTTGATTGAAAGGGAAAAAATCGAATCATTAAAAGAAGTGGGAAAGATTTGTACGAATCTTTCTAAAAGACCTCCAGAAACTTTTCATGAAGCGGTGCAATCTTTATGGTTTTTATTTGTGATATTACATATGGAATCCAATGCTTCTTCTTTTTCACCAGGGAGAATGGATCAATATCTTTATCCTTATTATCAAAGAGATATAGAAAAAGGAATTCTTACTAAACAAGAAGCTTTAGAAATATTAGAATGTTTGTGGTTGAAATTTAATCAAGTTGTTTATTTAAGAAATCAAAATAGTGCTAAATATTTTGCTGGATTTCCAATAGGATTTAATATTGCGATAGGAGGCGTGGACGAAAAGGGAAATGATACGTACAATGAGCTTTCTTTACTTTGTTTAAAAGCTCAAGAGCATTTAGGATTACCACAACCTAATTTATCTGTAAGACTTAATAAAAATTCTAGCCATGAATTAATGCAAGCTGCTATTAAAGTTGTTTCACTTGGAAGTGGTATGCCACAATTTTTCAATGATGAAGCTATTATTCAACCAATGATTGAAGATTTAGGAATTGAAGAAAAAGATGCACGTAATTATGCTATTGTTGGATGTGTTGAACTGACAACACATGGCAACAATTTAGGATGGTCTGATGCAGCCATGTTTAATTTAAATAAAGTATTAGAACTTACTTTGAATCATGGAAAATGTTTACTAACAAAGCAACAAATAGGATTAGATTTAGGAAGTTTAGAAACATATAAAACTTATCAAGATTTAGAAAATGCTTTTCAAAAACAAATTGATTATTTTATTGATAAAATGATGGCTGCAGAAAAGATTGTAGAAAAAGCACATCAAGATTATTTACCAACAGCTTTTCTATCTACTGTTATTGATGATTGTTTAGAAAAAGGATTAGATGTTACTAAAGGTGGAGCTAAATATAATCTATCAGGTATTCAAATGATTCAAGTAGCCAATCTTGCAGATTCTCTAGCAGCTATTAAACAACTTGTTTATGATGATAAAATGATAAGTCAACATGATTTATTAAATGCTTTACAAGAAGATTTTAAAGGCTATGAAATCATGCAAACAATGCTTTTAAATAAAGTGCCTAAATATGGAAACGATGTAAAGTGGGTCGATGATCTTGGAAATCAATGGGCATGTTACTTTAGAGAAAAGATGAAACGTTATACAAATTATCGAGGAGGCCCTTATCATACAGGGATGTATACTGTTTCTGCACATGTTCCAATGGGTGAAAATGTAGGAGCATCACCAGATGGTAGAAATGCTTTAAAACCACTTGCTGATGGAGGCATGTCACCTGTCTATGGTAGAGATCTACAAGGCCCAACAGCTGTTTTAAAATCTGTTTCAAAACTTAATAATTCATGTACGACGAATGGTGGCCTTTTAAATATGAAATTCTTACCAGAATTTTTTAAAACAGAAACAGGCTGTTTGAAATTTGAAAATTTCTTACGTGCTTTTGTGGATTTAAAAGTACCTCATATACAATTTAATGTTGTTAGAAAAGAAGATTTGCTTGATGCTAAAGTTCATCCTGAAAATCATCAATCGTTGACAATTCGTGTTGCTGGTTATACAGCATACTTTGTTGAACTTGCTGGCAAGCTACAAGATGAAATTATTGAAAGAACAACTTATGAAAATATCTAAAGCATTGATTTTTGATATTAAAAGATTTGCAATACATGATGGCAGTGGTTTAAGAACAACAATTTTTTTTAAGGGGTGTCCACTTCGTTGTCTATGGTGTCAAAATCCAGAAGGATTAAACACTCAAAGACAAGTCATCTATTTTAAAAATAAATGTATTCATTGTAGATGTTGTCAACAATTCAAAGAACAAATTAATTATCAAAACGATCGACCATATTTTCAAAATCATCAAGACTTTGATCAAGTTATTAAAACATGTCCTAGTGGTGCTATTCAATATGATAGTCAAGAGTATACTTTAGATAAATTAATGAATAAAATTAAAGAGGATGAAGTTTTCTTTCAACATGGAGGAGGTGTTACATTTTCCGGTGGAGAACCCTTTATGCAAGGTGAATTTCTTATTGAAATTTTAAAAAGATGTCAGAAAGAAAAGATTCATACAGCTATTGAAACATCATTTTATACATCATTAGAACTTATAAAAAAGGCATTGCCTTATTTAGATTTAGTTTATATAGATTTAAAAATATTTGATGAGCAAAAACATCAAGCCTGTACAAATGTATCACCACAACTTATTAAAGAAAATATTCGGTATGTTTTACAAAGTGAATATAAAGATAAAGTGATCATTAGAACACCACTGATTCCAACAATGAGTGCAACGGATGAAAATATTAAACAAATTGTCCAATTTTTAATTCAAATAAATCCAGAAGTAAAATATGAAATGCTTAACTATAATTCATTAGCTTCAGCAAAATATGAACTTGTGAATTTGACATACGGATTAGAATCATATCAAATGTTTACCAAGCAACAAATGCAACATTTTTATGATGTTGCTTTACAAGCAGGAATAAAAAACTTAATAAAAGAATAGGAGAAAAGAAAATGGAATTTATAATTGATACAGTAAACTTAGAAGATATAAAAGAAGCAGTAGAATATATGCCAATTGTAGGAGTAACAAGTAATCCTTCAATCGTAAAGAAAACAAGAAAATCCATTTAGGATTGAATTTTTCATGATAATAACCAATCATCATACCGATTACGAACTCGTAGCCCTTCAGGAAGAAGTTCATATGGATGGGGACGGAGAAATCGTAATGAAATAAAACAATCAAATAAATCCCGGTAGCGATGATAAAAAAGAACTTTTCACTTTTTATCATAAAAAATCGAAGCAATGGAAAGATCAGATACAACAGAATAAGACATCCCAGAAACCATTCTCCGATGGTAAGGGAAAAGGTGCTGATCCCGTGCATGCTGACCCAGGAATCCATTCCAAGAAAAGTAAAAACAATTCTCCACGCAGGAATTCCTTCAGGAAAAATATTGTGGACGGAATGGCTCTGGAAAAGGAGAAACAGGAAATAAACAATGTAAAGTATATAAAAGGGAATCAGGATGCGCAGAAATCTTTTCTTATAATATTTTGCGAGGCTGAAGTTCTCCT
>ERZ791611.520-NODE-520-length-36826-cov-9.116532_pt1 | contig 36826 bp, 26 predicted proteins | sample MGYA00510275_ERZ791611 | MGnify/ENA primary metagenome ERZ791611 (study PRJEB30046, sample SAMN00791912) | human gut metagenome | study: EMG produced TPA metagenomics assembly of the A metagenome-wide association study of gut microbiota in type 2...
GATCTTTTGACTACTTTTCCATCAAGGGAAAAGTAGGTTCAATTATTTCTATATTTACTCTACTACCTTCATTATCGCCTTTCCCCAATATTCCCCCAATACGGCTGCCCCTTTTTCGTTCGGATGGAGATAGAACGTACCGGCATTACCTTCTTCCGGTATTAAATCCGTGAGATAATTGGCCTTGAAATAGTCGAATGCCTCCGTATCTCCCATAAACACCTGGCAGGGAAAACGTTTGGCATACTCTTCGACCAACGATTGCAATACCGGATAATAACTTTGTAGACGGTTTAAACCTTCTTTCAGATACATGGCGCCGTTATATGTATTCGGACTGTACCATACCGGACGATGTAAAACGATTTTACAACTGGGATACAACGCTAGTAACTGGTTGATAATAGCTTTCATGTTTTCTTCATATTTTTCAGGAGAGGCCGGTGCACCGTTCGGACCTGTAATCGCGCTATCGTTCGTCCCCAACATAATGGAAAAGACAAGGGTCGCCCAAGTCTCGTCCGCAAACTTATCGGCAGCCTCCTTTGCCTTCGGGAAAAGTGTTTCCGTTGTCGGCAGATAATCGGTAGTCGTACAGCCGCTTACTCCCTGATTGGAGTATTTGACAGAAGCGACCGACGGTTGCTTTGTTAAGTATAAAGCGGCTTTTACAGGAGGAGCGTCATGTGACGGAGTAGCGATTAACGCTCCCTGGGTAATACTGTTTCCTATAAATACGATGTTCATATTCTTTTTACTTTCCGCCTTCATAAAAGGACTGCTTATCGCCAGTCCCAACAACAGGCAGGCTATTTTCGCGATCTGTTTCATATTCGTTTAGCTGAGTTAATTTATTCGTTTGCGAAGGTAAAAATAAATCAACTATTTCGGGATGTTTTTGCAGCCAAACTTTTGCTCCCTCCGATTCACGTAAAGGATACTCTTCCATTATATCCATCAGTTCGCTCAGCTGCTCATTGGTAAACCTGAAGTTTTTAAAGAAAGCCGCAACGTAAGGGTGAGTTTCGGAAAAGCCTTTAGTAGCAACGGCTTCGATATGTTCTGCATTACCGAACACACCTTTACTGTCTTCCAGAAATTTCAGGTCATAACGGGAAAACATCCAGTGAGGCGTCCAGCCTGTCACGACAATCCAGTCGTTATGTTCAACCGATTTTTGCAGGAACGCCGTCATGGTAGGCCCGCTGGAAGGCATCAATGCCAGTTGTAATCCGTATTCATCAACAGCCTTTTCCGTCAGGTTCATCAGACTGGCACCGATATCGATTCCGATAATTTCATTTTTGAAACGTTCTTTGTGCGCATTCAGTTCTTCTATCGTATTGATCGTTACATAAGACGGAACAGCCAGTCCTAAACGGGCTTTTTCAAACGGAACACCAATCGTTTCCAGACGGTCGCCATATTTTTTCATATAGTCGACATGCGTATCCGGAAGCCACGCATCCAGAAACAGATCGACTTTACCGGCAGCGACGGAGGTAAAGATCGGAGCGATATCGGCATTCTTCAAAGTCACTCTATATCCCTGTTCCTCCAGCATTGCCTTTGCCAGGTAACTCATGGCGATGCCTTCCGACCAGTTCACATAGCCGATCGAAATCTCCTTCGGGTCTTTGGCACGACTGCAACCGGCAAGGAACATGAGCACAGCCAGGAGCAGGATCAGGTTGATAAGTATAAATAATCTTCTCATACAATTTTTCTTTTTACAGTTAATCACGCAGGTTTATTTCTTACGAACAAACCCCTGAGTTATACGATCCAGTACAATGGCCAGAATCACAACGGCAATACCGCCTTCAAATCCGAGACCGATCTTCATCTGGGTAATACCTTTCAATACGATCTCCCCCAAACCTCCGGCAGAGATCATTGCGGCAATCACCACCATAGACAATGCCATCATAATCGTTTGATTCACTCCCGTCATAATCGTCGGCAACGCCAACGGCAGCTGTACTTTGAAAAGTAGCTGGCGGGAAGTCGCTCCGAATGAGCGTGTCGCCTCAACGATATCCTCCGGAACCTGCCGTATTCCTAAATCCGTCAAACGGACAACCGGCGGCATGGCAAATATCACCGTGGCAAAAGCACCCGGCACAGGTCCCAGACCGAAGAACAAGACAGCCGGGATCAGGTAAACAAAAGCCGGCATTGTCTGCATCAGGTCCATAACCGGACGAATTATTTTGGCGGCAATGCGGTTTTGAGCCGTCCATATCCCAAGCGGGACACCCAGGATGAGGGCAATTACGGTAGACGATAAAACCAATGCTACGGTCTGCATCGTTTGTTCCCAGAATCCCATCCCGTAGATCAGGAAAAGTCCCAGCAACGTAAGCACAGCTGTCCCTTTACCGGCTTTATACCAGGCCAGTACCGCTAAAGCCGGAATCATAATGTAAAAAGGTATCCATAACAATCCATGCTGAAAGGTCTCGATGAAACCACCGATAATATTATTGATGACATCAAAAAAATGTGCCCAGTGTTCCGTCATCCAGTTGATGACGATTTCTATATATTTCCCGATATTAATCATAAATCTATTGCGTTTTGAATTATTTCTTCTATTTCTTTCTGATCTTTCCCGGTCATCTCAATGATGATAGCGGAAGGAGAGACAACACCCACCAACCGATTTTCCTCATTGACAACAGGTAAAGCCTGCCGCACTTTCGGAAGTAAAGGAAGCATATCTTCCACCGTAGTATTTTCAAGGACAGAAGGTACTTCTTTCTGTACGATAGAACTGACATCCTTGCTTCCCTCTTTCCGCAATTTCAATACATCTTTATATTGTATCTCGCCGATAAACTGATCGTCATTCCCGATAACAGGCAGTGCATACAATCGTCTTTCACGCATTTTACGAAAGATCGCTTCCGGACCGTCTCTTTTAATCCTTACAACGATCGGTTGTTTAAGCATTATCGATGAAGCTGTTACGATGCGTCCCCGATCCACACTTTCTGTAAAACGTGTTACGTAAGCATTCGCCGGATCAGTCAGTATCTCTTCCGGAGTACCGACCTGCACGACTTCGCCATCTTTCATGATGGCAATACGGTCGCCCAGCTTAATCGCCTCGTCCAGGTCATGCGTAATAAAAACAATCGTCCTCTTCATCTTCTCCTGCAAAAGAAGTAATTCATCCTGCATCTGTTCACGGATCAACGGGTCCAATGCAGAAAATGCCTCATCCATCAAAAGGACTTCCGGATTATTAGCCAGTGCACGGGCCAGGCCGACACGTTGCTGCATACCACCGGACAGTTCATCGACCCGCTGATTTTCGTAACCTTTCAGACCGACCAGTTCGATACTCTCCTGTGCTTTCTTTTCCCGCTCTTCTTTAGGAACACCTTGCAATTCCAGACCGAACGAAACATTACTTAATACCGTACGGTGAGGTAATAACCCGAAATGCTGAAAAACCATTGCCAGTTCTTTCCGGCGTATCTGTAATAATTCCTTATCAGACGAACGTGTTATGTCGATCCCGTTCACACGGATCTCTCCCATTGTCGGTTCATTCAGCCGGTTTATGCAACGCAACAAAGTAGACTTTCCACTACCGGACAATCCCATGATAACGAACATCTCCCCTTCTTCAATTTCCAGGTTTGCGTTACGGACTGCGACTGTACATCCGGTTTCTTTCAAAATCTCCTGTTTACTTTTACCTTTCAGTATCATCTTTTTCGCCCTGTTCTTCTCAGAACCGAAAAGGATAGATAAGTTTTTTATTTCTATCTTCGTCATATATCTAATTATTTTGATTTCATGCCCGGTGGTTATAGTCCGGATCTGCTTTTTCAGACAAGTACAATCTGGTACCCGGACGCACATAATGAATCCGGAATAACTTTTTGACAATAAACTTTATATGCTAATTTTTACACCCTGGTGGTAAACGGAATCAGTACCGTTACATTATTACAACAAGTAAACCTTGATTTAGTTCATTTAAGACTAAAAACATCTCGTGTCGGACAAATATTACCGGACAATAAAACGGCTTTCGCCATTTCTCTAAAAAACTTCTAAAGTTCAGTGAAAATCAATAAGATGAATTACATCTGAAAAATATCATATATTTTTGTAAGAAGAAACTTCCGTCAAATGCCGCTCCGCAGAATACCGGAGAAAAAAAGTTTATAAACTGTAGCCTGGAAAAATCAAAGAAGCGTGGATACTGTCAATATATAGACATTGAGGCTCTCGACAGGCCCCCCAACAATATGTATAACAGTACCACGCTCTTATCTATATACACGAACAACTTTACAATTATCTCATTGTGTATAAACAGAAAAGAACATTTGCATTTACAGTACTATTACTTGTTGGGTGAAATTGTCGAGATTTCGATGTCAAATAATATTAAAAAACGCTTATGTCTAACTTATAAAATGCTCATGAAGCAACACCTTGCATTTCATGTGCGGAACAAAGATACACAGAAGATTTAAATAATCAATTTTTCATCTAAAAATATACATGTATGCAATAGAAATACATGTAACCATTGTTATTTGATCAGTAAGTATTTTGTTTTCGAGGGCCTCATAAATGTTTTTGAGGACGCCAAAAACAGATTACTACCGGTAAAAAGAATAGGATTACCTAAAACAACCGGTAAACTAATTCGGTAATTCGGAGAGAAACATGTACATTTGCATTTTAAAGTATAAAATTAAATCTGTATCACAATGAAGACGCAATTATGCCAAAAGCTTGTAGTTCTCTTTCTCATAAGTGTATTTGTCAGCGGTTGTAACATCGGGACAAAAAAGACGACGGATAACGATGTGACATTCGATTCGATCAGTGTGGACAAAACATATCACCTCCTGGAAAATCCGGAAAATCCGAATTGTAATCTTCAGATAAACTTCACCTATCCGGCAAAATACGACAATAAAGATATCCTGAAAAAGATACAACAGCAATTTGTGTATTCTTACTTCGGAGATGGTTACGAAAACTTATCCCCCGAAGAAGCGACTGCCAAATATACCGAAGATTACCTGAACAACTACAAAGATTTGGAAGACGAATATAAAGCAGAAGTAGCAAAAGCCGACGAAACTCCGGTCGGAGCATGGTTCTCCTATTTTGAAATGTCGTCCGATGATATAGCCTACAATAAAAATGACATCCTAAGTTACACTGTCAACTTTGAAAATTACACAGGTGGTGCTCATGGCGCCCATTCTTTTACGAATCATGTCATAGATATGAAAACAGGTAACCTGATCAAGGAAGACGACATCTTTATCGAAGGTTTTCAGGAAGACCTGGCACAAATCCTTATAGACCGGATTGCCAAACAAAATACCGTGGAAAATCCGAAAGAACTGGAGAATATAGGGTTCTTCAGTATCGACGAGATTTTCCCGAACGGCAATTTCCTGATTGACGACAATGGTATTACCTATACATTTAACGAATATGAGATAGCCGCCTATGTAGTCGGTGCAACGAATGTACATCTTCCTTACGAAGAAATACAATATCTGCTCAAAAAAGAAAGTCCGATTGCACATCTGGCATTTTAAACATAATCTATGGAACTGATAAAAACTTATTTTCCGGAGCTGAACGAAACGCAACTTGCACAATACGAAGCTCTGTACGATTTATATACTGACTGGAATTCAAAGATCAACGTGATATCACGCAAAGATATCGAGAATCTTTATCCTCATCATGTCCTTCATTCGCTGGGGTTAACAAAAATGATGAAGTTTAAGGATGGTTCATCTGTTATGGATATCGGTACCGGCGGAGGATTTCCCGGTATTCCGTTGGCTATATTCTTTCCGGAAGTACAATTCCATCTGGTTGACAGTATCGGAAAAAAGATCAAGGTCGGACAAGCCGTGGCGGAAGCTATCGGTTTGAAGAACGTAACATTCCGTCACTGCCGGGCAGAAGAGGAAAAACAGCTTTTCGATTTTGTTGTCAGCCGGGCAGTCATGCCATTGGGAGACCTGGTCAAAATATCCCGCAAAAATGTAAAGAAAGAACAGCAGAACGCATTGCCCAACGGATTGATATGTCTGAAAGGCGGTGAGTTGCAACACGAAATACAGGCTTTTCAGAAACAGGCAATCGTTGTTGAACTGGGCGATCACTTCAAAGAAGAATTTTTTCAAACTAAAAAAGTAGTATACGTACCGTTATGATTACAATAAAGGCTTTTGAATTCAATTATTTCCAGGAAAACACATTCGTGTTGTATGATGACACCAAAGAAGCTGTCATCATCGACTGCGGTTGTCTTCGCCCGTCGGAAGAAAAAGAGCTGAGCGATTTCATTACAGAGAATAAACTGACAGTGAAACATCTGCTTTGTACGCATTTACACCTGGACCATATTTTCGGGAATCCGTTTATATATAAAACGTATGGTTTATCCCCGCAGGCACACCGGCTCGACGTGGAACAACTCCCTGCACCCGACAAACAGGCGCAGGCATTCGGACTACCGGGACATTTCCAAGAAATCCCGGTACAGAAACAGCTGGTCGGCAATGAAGTGGTCAAATTCGGACATTCGGAATTATTGGTCCTGACAGTTCCCGGACATTCTCCCGGCAGCGTGGCTTTCTACAATAAAAAGAACGGTTTTGCCATTGTTGGAGACGCGTTGTTTGCAGGAAGCATCGGCCGTACGGACTTATGGGGTGGTAATCAGGAAGTACTGATCGCCGCCATCAACGACAAATTGCTGTCATTGCCGGATGAAACGGTTATTTATCCCGGACACGGACCGGAAACAAGAGTTATCGACGAAAAATTAAACAATCCTTATTTATAAACACATTAAATACTATGGACACAAATAAATTTGTAAACCGCCACGTCGGCATTGCAGAGGAAGATATCCCGGCTATGCTTGAAGCTATCGGTGTTAAATCGGTTGACGAACTGATTGACCAGACAATCCCGGCCAATATTCGTCTGAAAGAACCTCTGAATCTTCCGGAGCCAATGACTGAGCGGGAGTTTGCAGAACATATCGCCGAACTGGCATCCAAGAATGAAGTTTTTACGTCATACATCGGAATGGGGTGGTATGATACTATCTGTCCTGCTCCTATCCAGCGTAATGTCTTCGAAAATCCGGTTTGGTACACCTCATACACACCATATCAGGCTGAGGTATCGCAGGGACGCCTGGAAGCACTGTTGAACTTCCAGACTGTAATCAGTGAGCTGACCGCTCTACCGCTAACCAACTGTTCTTTGTTGGATGAAGCGACTGCTGCTGCCGAAGCTGCAACCATGTTCTACGGAAGCCGGAGCCGTGCACAGGCAAAAGCCGGAGCTAATACGCTATTTGTTGATGAGAATGTATTTGAATCAACTTTGGCCGTAATCAAAACACGCATGATTCCACAAGGTATCAACGTGGTAATCGGAAATTATAATACATTCGCCTTTACACCGGATGTATTCGGAGCTATCGTACAATTCCCGAATGCAGATGGTTCGATTGAAGATTATAAAGAATTTATTGCAAAAGCGAACGCCAACGAAACCCGTGTAGCCGTAGCAGCCGACCTGATGAGTTTGGTATTGCTGACACCTCCGGGCGAATGGGGAGCCGACGTAGTGTTCGGCAGCAGCCAGCGCTTCGGTATTCCGATGTTCTACGGTGGTCCTTCTGCTGCTTATTTTGCAACAAAAGACGAATACAAACGTGCTATTCCGGGACGTATCATCGGTATCTCGAAAGATGCTTATGGACATCCGGCTTACCGCTTGGCTTTGCAGACACGCGAACAGCATATCAAACGTGAAAAAGCAACTTCAAATATCTGTACCGCACAGGCTTTACTGGCAACAATGGCTGGTTTCTATGCCGTATATCACGGAGCAGAAGGTCTGCGCAACATTGCCGGACGCATCCACGCTTCGGCCGGATTCCTGGCAGCCGAACTTGAAAAATTAGGTTACAGACAACTGAACAAGGATTACTTCGATACGTTGAAGATCGAATTGCCGGCTCATGTTTCTGTAAATGCACTGCGTGAAATCGCTTTGGAATGCAAAGTGAACCTTCGCTACTTCGAAGGTGGCCAGGTAGGCATCAGTATTGACGAAACAACACAGCCTACCGATATAGGCGTATTGTTGTATATCTTCGCCGGTGCTGCCGGAAAAGACTATATGCTGGAAGAAGCCATCCCGGAAAAGACTTATTTCGATCAGAAATTCGCCCGTACTTCCGACTTCCTTCAGGAAGATGTATTCAAAAAATATCATACGGAAACCGAGCTGATGCGTTATATCACCCGTCTGGGACGCAAAGACGTATCATTGGCACAGTCGATGATCTCCCTGGGATCATGTACGATGAAACTGAACGCTGCATCTGAAATGCTTCCGCTCAGCCGTGCTGAATTTATGAATATTCACCCGTACGCACCGGAAGAACAGGTAGAAGGCTATACGGAGTTGATTGAAAACCTGTGCTGCTACCTGGCAGAGATCACCGGATTCAAAGGTGTTACATTACAACCGAACTCAGGTGCCGCCGGCGAATATACCGGACTTCGTGTCATCCGCGCTTATCTCGAAAGCATCGGACAGGGACATCGAAATATCGTATTGCTTCCGGCATCGGCCCACGGAACTAATCCGGCCAGTGCTATCCAGTGCGGCTATACCACTGTTACTGTTAAATGCGACGAAAACGGTAATATCGACCTGGAAGACTTCCGCGCCAAGGCAGAAGCCAACAAAGACAACCTGGCTGCCAGCATGATCACTTATCCGTCTACCCACGGTATTTTTGAAGTAGACATCAAAGAAATGTGTGATATTGTTCATGCTTGTGGCGGACAGTTATATATGGACGGTGCCAATATGAACGCTCAGGTAGGATTGACCAATCCGGGAACTATCGGAGCTGATGTTTGTCACCTGAACCTGCACAAGACATTTGCTTCACCTCACGGTGGTGGTGGTCCGGGCGTTGGTCCGATCTGTGTTGCCGAACATCTGGTACCGTTCCTACCCTCTCATCCGGTAGCCTGGGGAAGCGATTTGAATACGGTTTCTGCTGCTCCCTATGGTAGTGCAGGTATCCTTCCGATCACTTATGCTTATATCCGCATGCTTGGTACGGAAGGACTGGAAACTGTTACTAAAACTGCCATCCTGAATGCAAACTATCTGGCTTCTAAATTTAAAGACACTTACGGAATCGTCTATACCGGAGCCACAGGACGGGTTGGCCACGAATTGATTCTGGAATGCCGCGGTGTAAAAGAACGTTCAGGCATCGACGAAGGTGATATCGCTAAACGTCTGATGGACTTCGGGTATCATGCACCTACGCTTTCATTCCCGGTACATGGAACTTTAATGGTTGAACCGACCGAAAGCGAAAGCAAAGCCGAACTCGACCGTTTTGCCGAAGTAATGGACTGCATCTGGAAAGAAATCAAGGAAGTGGAAGAAGGCAAAGCCTCTAAAGAAGATAACGTGCTCAAAAATGCTCCTCATCCGGAATATGAAGTAACCGCCGATGAATGGAAGCATGAATATCCTCGTAGTAAAGCAGCCTTCCCACTGGAATGGTTGCATAACAGTAAATTCTGGATCAATGTGGCCCGCGTAGATAATGCTTACGGCGACCGCAATCTGATCCCGACACTCTGTGCTTGTGAAATTTAATAACAACAAACTATCTGAATGAAAAAAGTATTTTTAGCTTTAGCAGCCGTTGCCCTTCTGGCAACGGCTTGCAACAAAGCACCGGAAGCAAAAATCAAAGTGTACGGCTGGCAAGGTGAAGGCGGTAATACAACCGAAGAGACCTTACAAGCCGATTTTAGTAAATGGAAATCGCATGGGCTGGATGGTATGTGCTACAATGCCGGACATGATTTGCAAAAAATCCAGCGTGCCGCTAAAGTGGCTCACGCAAACGGTATGGAATACCATGCCTGGATACCGGCCATGTTACAGGGAGGCATGGACTCCACCCTGTATGCTGTAAACCGCAAAGGCGAACCGGCTTACGAAGTACAAGCGTATGTTCCTTATTACAAATGCCTTTGCCCAAACCATGAAGGGACTGCCGAATTCCTGACCGATCTATACGGCAAAGTAGCCGATATTCCTGAAGTAGATTACGTTCATCTGGATTATATCCGTTATGTAGACGTTATCCTCGCCAAAGGTCTTTGGGAAAAATACGGTCTGGTTATGAACGAAGAATATCCGACTGCCGATTATTGCTATTGCGACAAATGTGTAGCCGATTTCAAGGCTGCTACCGGTATCGATATTAAATCTGTTGAAGATCCTTCCAAATGCAAAGAATGGGCTCAGTTCCGTTGTGACCTGATCACTAAGCTGGTAGATCGCATTGCAGATACAGTCCATGCTAAAGGTAAAAAGATCAGTGCAGCCGTATTCCCCGGTCCTGACTCACACGCCAAATGGATGGTTCGCCAGGAATGGAATAAATGGAATATCGACGCATTCTTCCCGATGAACTACAACGACTTCTACCTGGAAGACGCTGCCTGGGTAGGCGAGGTGACGAAGGAAGAAGTAAACTCTGTGAACGGAGAAAAACCCGTTTTCAGTGGTTTATTCATCTGCCACGATTGGCAAAACAAAGCTAACATCAAAGATCCGGAAGGACACGGTCTGATCCCTTCTGAAATAGAAGAAGCAGTACGCGGATCGATGGAAAGCGGTGCAGCCGGTGTTGCCCTGTTCACCCCCGGTAACATGACCGACGAACATTGGAAAGCTTTCGACAAAGCGATTCATCAAACTTACACTGTAAAGAAATAAAAGACTTACACAAGATGTAAATAAACGCAGGTATACGCAGCTCTAATTTTCTCATCTGCATATACCTGCGTTTTTACATTTCATATTCTAATTCTAAAAACAAATAACTATCGCATGAACACAACGACAAAGAAAGAGAAAATCAAATTCAGTAAAGCGTTTTGGGTAGCCAATACCGTTGAACTATTTGAACGTGCCGCCTACTATGGCGTATTTATCGTAATAACACTCTACCTCAGCCGCATCCTCGGATTCAACGACATACAAGCGGCAACCATCGCCGGAACATTCTCCGCATTCCTCTACTTCCTCCCGACTTTTGCCGGTGCACTGGCCGATAAGATCGGATTCCGCAATTCCATGCTATTGGCCTTCTCTTTGCTGACCATCGGTTATGCCGGGTTGGGGCTTTATCCTACCTGGCTCCAGTCAGCCGGACTGGTTGAATACGGGACAACAACAACATTTACCGGATTGCTCGAAAGTAATCTCCGTTATGGAATTATCCCGATCATGATACTGATCGTTATCGGAGGATCATTCATCAAAAGTGTAATTTCCGGAACTGTAGCCAAAGAAACAACTCCCGAAACCCGTGCCAAAGGTTTCTCCATTTTCTATGCAATGGTAAATATAGGAGCCTTCTCCGGCAAAACTATTGTAAAACCGTTGCGCGAAGCATTAGGGAACGAGGGGTTGATCACTCTCAACTATTTTTCCGCTTCAATGACATTCCTGGCTCTTATTGCGATCTGGTTTTTCTATAAAAGCAGCCAACATTCCGGTGAAGGAAAAACTTTCGGACAAATATGGACGGCACTGATCAAAGTCTGTACAAACGGTCGCCTGATCATATTGATCTTTATTATTTCCGGTTTCTGGATGGTTCAGCACCAGCTGTATGCAACCATGCCTAAATATGTTTTACGTTTGGCTGGCGAAGGAGCTTCTCCTTCCTGGTATGCCAACGTGAATCCGCTGGTTGTAGTATTGACCGTAAACTTAGTTACCCAGTTAATGCGTAAGAAAACCGCACTTACCTCTATGACATTCGGTATGTTCATCATGCCGATCTCCGCTCTTTGCATGGCATCGGGAAATATGCTGGATGGCAACACAACTATCCTCGGTATGCATCCGGTAGCTTTCATGATGGTAGTCGGGATTGTCTTCCAGGGACTAGCGGAAACATTTATCTCCCCCCGTTTCCTTGAATATTTCTCATTGCAGGCCCCCAAAGGCGAAGAAGGATTATACCTCGGTTTCAGCCACCTTCACTCCTTCCTGTCATCTATACTCGGATTCGGCTTATCAGGCTTCCTATTAAGCAAATACTGTCCGGAACCGACACTGTTCGCCACGCATGAAGAATGGGTAGCCGCCAGTGCACATGCACATTATATATGGTATTATTTCGGGGCGATCGCACTGGTATCGGCTGTTGCTCTGATTATATATGGGCAGGTAGTAAAGAAACTGGATGCAACCCGCTGTTAAAAACCTAGTATAGAGCAAAAAAAGAAGGAGATTTTCTCATTTTCAGAGAATAATTTCCTTCTTTTTTATTAGGTTATCTACTTTCTATTTATTCAGTAATTGCTGAATTGCTGTTTGAGATCCTTTCTGCTTTTTTGATATAGAGATTGTAGGAAAAAGTGCTTCTATTTCATATGATTGCAAAGTATCTCTCGGATCAAAACGATCTGAAGCCACATATTTTTCAACCGAAGTTATTAATTGCCTCGTCGCTAAACGGTTATCTATATCACTTTCCGGATCTACACAAAGAACGAACAGCTTACCCTTTCTAACCTTTGCCTCGAAAGCAATACCCAGTTTCTGATTTGTTTCATACGAATCTATACTTTGAATAATAGGAGTTATATTATTCAAAGCAGTCAAATCCATAGCCGTTGCATGATTCAAAATATCCCACCATTGCCAGTCGGCATATGATTTTGTGGGAAAACACCTAAAAACCGGATGTTGGGCATTAATCAAAGTACCCACAATCATCGGATTCCAATTAAACATGATCGGGTTCCAAAAATGACTGGCAAAATGAGTTTTACGACCTTCGCACTTTTCCGGAATCAGTAATACATTATTTCCATCTTCAAGCATCTTCAAAGTTTCTTCATTCCATTTACGTGTATAGACAAAATTCGTTTGTTTTTCCGTTTGTTGCGGATATACCCAAATATTCCATTCATTTTTTACTCCTCCCATTCCTGCTTTCAATGTTAGTTGACAAGCATGAGTTATTCCATCCAAATCAATATCAATCGTACCTAAAGAGTCAACCGTATAAGGCTGGATATTTTTATTGTCCAAAGTGCCTTTGCTTATTATTTTCCCATCTTCATCTATCAGGCTCCAGTTTAGCTTTTCCTTTTTAAGAACATCTTTACCAAAATGATATATATCCATTTTTACTTTCAATTGTTCACCTGAAAGAAAAGTTCGTTTCTGTAAACGGGCCAGCAAAACAGTCGGTGCACATGACTCACGAAATTTCTCGGGAGAAACTAAACCTTTACTTTCCCAAAAAGCATCCAGGATTCCTACAAAAGCACTCCCTTGCCCCGGAAAATCAGCAAGGCCTAACAATTGAAAACCTCCCGAAGTACGGGTACGAAGTAAAGATTCATTTACTTCTTTATACTGTAATACGGTATGTGCACCTGTAGCTTTGAAGAAATCATTTGCCTGATGTAACATTCCATTTTTGGTTAACCTTTCTCTAAACACTTCAAAATTACGCGCTTCGAGTACACCCGTATATTTCCTGATCTCATCAAAATTGGGATACATACAACGCTGCCCGGTTTCATGTGCTATAACAGGTACATCAATGTCTGACTCTTTGTTGCGATCCCAATCGGTAGACGGAGTCCCTTCATAAACAGTGATCCATCCTTTGGAAGTAACATGTGACACATAGTATTGATCGGAAGCGGTATGAGTACGAGCCGTAGATGCAGAATAAAGACGACGGTTATCATAAGTCTGCGCTTTCTTGACCAAATCTTCCAAAACAGCAAAATCACCTTCATTTTCATTACCATTACACATTAAAATAAAAGAAGGATGATTACCGTAGGTATCCAAAATAGCATACATCTCTTTTTCAAAAAAATCGCGCCTGGCAGGATATTTGCCAACATCCTTAATCCACATGGGTAGTTCGGCTTGCAGATACATTCCCAATTCATCTCCTGCCATAAATGCAGCTTCGGGAGGACACCATGAATGAAAACGAACATGATTCATACCATATTCCTTAATTGTAGAGAATATACGTTTCCAATCATCCACATAGGTAGAAGGATAACCGGTCAGAGGAAACACTGCACAGTCGAGTACACCACGCAAATGGATATCATGGCCGTTCAAACGGACATGATGCTTACCTTGTTCTACATTCCGCATACCGAACGTAATCGTCCGGGTGTCCTGCTTTCCGTCTACAAGTAATGTTGTTTCAAATTCATACAAAAAAGGATTGAACTCATCCCATAATTTTATCTGTTTACCTAAGCTAATCGTTTGCTCAATGCCCACTTGTGCAACGAGACTATCTATCCCAACCTTATGGGTTGCAACAAGTTTGCCTCCTTTTTCACGGACATGCAACTCTAATGATCCTTTTTGAAATGTAGTTAAAGAAGATAACTCGACTTTCGCTAAAACAGACTTATTCTCTATATCAGGATACACATTTACACGGCGAATATGAACCTTTTCTTTGGCCTGTATAGATATATCACCTACTATTCCATTCCAATTAGTTTGTGTGTATTCGGTAGTTCCGTGGTTCCATTGATCCATTGGATATTTCAAACGATTGTCTACACAAAGGGTCAGAGTATGTACTCCCGGTGTTAAATATTTTGTTAAGTGGAAAATATTGGGTGTACTCAAACGTTCATCCATACCAACTAACTGCTCATCTACAAAAACTGTCGTCTCCCAATGACAACGTTCCAGATTCAAGACTATATCTTTATTCTTCCATTCTTCAGGAATAACAACTTCACGTTGATACCAGGCAGCTCCCTGATACTCGAATTTACGACTGAGACGGTCCACATAACGAGCATTATTTTTAATACCTTTCCCTCCCTGATCCGTAGATCCGGGTAATACAATAGTCTCTACTAATTTATCCAGATAGAGTTCCGATCCGGGGGTTTTACCAAATCCCATAGGATCCAATTGAAAACGCCACATACCGGACAAATCAATCTTTAGCGAATCTGTTTTCGCCTGCATCAAATATGCCACAAAGCATAACAACAATAATACTACAGTTTTTCTCATCTTGTTTTTAATTATCACGCAACAAAGAAATATCAAATCCTCTCAATAAAAAATAGACTATATTTAACCGAGATGGACTATCTTAAGAAATCAGGTATAGATTTAAGCTAAATCGAAGCTAAAATCCATACCTGATACTTAACCTTAACACTCTAAAAAACTTTACCTATTATCTATTTTCCATACACATAAATCTCGGCAACACTTGTAGACGGTTCATTATTACTATCCGGAAGCAACAATTTCAAATAACGTCCCTGTTCTGCCGATTCAGGTATTGATATAGAAAGACTATCACCATCAACAAACACTGCATTTCCTATTTTTTTCCATCCATCGACATTTCCGTTCGATTGATCAGAAACATATAATTCCACGCTCTTCGTATCCGTATTACCGGCTCTGCGATAGATTTCGATCCTTGAGATTTTTTTCTGAGATTGCATATCGATTACTGCCCAGTGCGGCAGAGGCGCACTTTCATCCTCCCAGGCAGAATGCCAGAAAGTGTTTAAATTTCCATCAAGCAAAGCGATTCTTCCTCCATGATCTGAGGACTCGTCCGAAGCAGACAACACTGTCCATGAACTGCTATCATACTTATATTCTTCAGGAATAACAGTTTCAAATGTTTTCCATGCAGTTGCAAACGTATCGATAGCTTCTACTTCCGGAATAAACAAAGATCTGTACTCAATAGTAGAACCAGGCTTTATATCCGGAAGCTCAGTAACATCCTTTATTGAAGAAGTTTCAGTAACTGACAGCGAACCGTCATTCTTCGTATACCGTATTTCACTACAAACAAGGTCACTCGGGGCAAAATACCAAGTAACTATACCTCTCTTATCCGACAGTGATACAGTTTTAATGCGACGATCACTCAATCTTGATTGGTAAATTTCACCATAAGAAGTTCCAAAATCCGTCAGATATAAAGATTTATGTCCAAAATTATCTGTAGTGCGAACATCAAATGTATAAGACTTTTCTTCCATATTTTCCAATATAATGGAAATACTATCATAACCAGTCTTCAATTCAACAGGAACAATCAGAGAATCAAGTCCGTCATTCCAATATACATCAATAGACCGGACATTCGGAGCATTATAAGTACGACAGTTAAACAAAATCCGATTTTTACCTGCAATAAAACCTATCGTATCCGGTTTAGGAGCATAAATGATCTCACCATCTTCAATATATTCTTTATGTACGTCCATAAAATCATCGCAAGAAACGAAAGATAAAACAGATACTACAAATGCAACTATACCATATATTCTTTTCATAATCATTCTTTATTAATTCATTGAGCCAATCATTACTCTTCATTTTCTCCATAAAAAGATATTTCTGCTGGAGAAACATAAGAAGTACCCTTCCAAGCTGAAGTAAGAAGTATACGCACATATCTCATCGGAGGCTGCGATAAATCAAATGAAAACTCATGTCCTTTATCTGCCATTTCCTTATCAAGATCAGTAACAGTATTACCTGGAGAACCAGAAGGCTTAACAATTTCACAATCCATAATTTTAACCCATTCACTCCAATCTCCATCTTTACCAGGCTCGTGATCACAAGTATACACTTCCATTCTTTGAGGGTTACCATGATCATAATAAATATTTGTAGAACCATTTAACTTTCGTTGATGCATAACAAAACGACTAAGTTTAGCCATACAACCCAGATCTATTGTCAAAGCTGCCGGTAAAGCATTATTAGGGGTATGTCCAAAAGTTAAAGGATCATCATCAATCATATAAGCATCCAAACATCCCCATTCTGCAAAAGAAGCATCGTTATCCAAACGCATAACTCGCATTTTTTTCTTATCCAACTTTTCTTCAAACAAAGGCGTAACTTCAGCTGAAATCGTATCTGAGTAATTGTTGAAATTATCTCCTAAAATCATTGAGAATTTGGATAACTCTGGAGCATATCCACGTACGCTATACGTATTTTTATCAATATCACTAGTCAAAATATTTAATGTAGACATCCGACCTAAAGAATCAGGTCCTAACAATTCAACATTTAGAGGAACCTTGTCCGAATTTCCCCAACTAAAATTAGCACCTCCAAAATCTGCTTTAATTCTTACTGTTTTTATAGCTTTACTTAAAGGGGACTCTAAAGGATAAAACTTTACTTCCACAGGATCAGACAGTTCTTGAGCACGATTTACAGCATAAAGCACTGCAGTATGTTCTAAAGTATCATTGTATCCTTGAATTAATAGTTTGTTTTCATAATACGATGCCATTACTTCATTTTCTTTACCATCTGATAGAGTATATACACACTTCACTGCCAATAAATCTTCCGAATTGGGAATCTTATAAGAAATTGTAGCTCCACCGGCAGACGGCTCCACCGTAACATCTGTAACAATTCCCGGCTTACCTAAACTGCCACTAATAGGAGCCAGTTCTTTCTCCGAACAAGAAGAAAAGACCAACAGTAACAATAAAAAACTCAAATATTTCGTTTTCATACACTTATACTATTATTAAAAATAAACAATTACCACCCCGGATTCTGAATCAATTGCGGATTCTTTACAATATCCGATTCAGGTATAGGGGCTAAATAATTTTTAAATGAGAAAGACTGTTCATAAACAGGAGTCACCGTATAATAATTTTCCGCATCAGAAGCATTTATGTTCCACCCTTGAATCAAACGATTTTGTTCTTGCAATGCAGTTTTCCAACGGCGACTATCCCAATAATAACTTCCTTCGCAGGCTAATTCAATCTTACGTTCACGCTGAATGATTTCGCGCATACCTTCTTTTGTTGTCGGTTTTTCCGGATGATTCGAATATTTACGCCAGCTTTGCAATACACCGTCCAATCCGGCACGCTCACGTACCATATCTATATATTTATAAACCTCTGCATCAGGTACATTTTTCGATTCGTTCAATGCCTCGGCACACATCAGCAATAAATCTGCAAAACGCATATCCGGAAAAGGATATGACTCCCAGGTCACACTGTTAGCATCACGATAAGACGAATTTATTGAAACCAATTTTTTAGGCCAATAACCAGTTGCATTATAATTTCCAGGATCTGCCGCAGAAGAATATTCTCCAAAACGATTTTTAGGGTACAGACACTCTGCATCATCATCCGGTATATTTTTGTAAGAATTTCCATACCATTTACCACGATCGAAACCTAATGTTGAATAAAAACGCGGTTCACGGTCAAAATTCAATCCTGCAGTTTGTTCCCCTTTCTGAATATAATAACGATTTCCTTCATCCCCTGTACGCAGACTATAACGGTTCGTATAATCATACATTATATCTTCTTCAATGGGAACCCCATTTTTCGAATAAAACCATTCAACAGTCGACAAAGGAACGCTCAACCTTTGTTTAGTACCCAAAGTTAAAGCAGACTCAAAATAAGTAAAACAGTCTGACTGGAACCCTCCATCAACAGGATAAGACGTGTTACTCCAAATTAGTTCAGCATTCCATCTGTGACTAATAACACCTCTCAGTGTTTGAACCTGCAAAGTTTGATCTGATAATTTCTTTGCCGATATATAATCAGAAGTTCGGTACAAACGAATTCCTGCAGTTTCACAAATATCTACAGCTTTTTTACATGCTTCTGCCGCAGTTGTCCAACGTGAAGCATCATAAGTCTGATTAAAAAATGGTTCTCCGTTATGATCCCTGAAACTATTATAGTCAGTATTTCCATTAAACAAAGGGCTGGCCCAATACAAAAGTATCTTAGCCTTCAACATATAAGCTGCCGGCTGCGTAAAACGTCCTAACTCTGTTGTCGGATTTGAAAGAATCAACGGTAAAGCTTCACTTTCTATCACTTCATCCATCAGATCAAGAACATACGAAAAACAATCATCCACTTTTTCGCGGTAAACACGTACAGCTTGAGTAGATTCGTTTACAGCCGGACTTTCACGTAACGGACAGATAGGTCCGTAATAAGACAATAAATAAAAATGAAAATAAGCTTTAAGCATTTTGACTTCAGCTATCATACGCTTTTTTTCATATTCATCTAAATCCTTTACATCACCTATCCCCATCATAAAAGTATTACAATCACGAATACCGGCATACAGCGAATAACTACTTGCCCAATAATTCATAAGTGCACTGGTCGGACTGTCTTGTCCTAACCCTAATTTCATACCAGTATCACCACTATACTCAGTATTTAAAATCATCTCCATAGCTCCATGAATCCCCGGATTCTCGCTCATACTCGTAGCCTTTGGTACTCTCCAATAACAAGAAGCCAGATATTTTTCTACAGTGTAGCGATCAGCAAAAGCATGCTCTTCGGTAGCCACATTGTCAGGAACCACATCCAGAAAATCACAGGATGTTGCAGCCAATGCAGTACAAACACATACGATATATTTATAAATTGATTTCATATTGTACTATTTTTCTTGTTTTAGAATCCTAAATTAATACCTACATTAATGACGCGTTGTATCGGATATCCCAAACCGTTTCCTGCCATTTCCGGATCCCACAGTTTGAATTTACTCCAGCATAATAAGTTTGTTCCACTTACGTACACACGTAAGTTTTGTACCTTAACTTTCTTTGTTAACATCTGTGGTACAGTATAACCAACTTCTACAGATTTCAAACGAAGGAACGTCGCATCCTGCATGAACCACGTACTCTTTTGGTTGTTGTTTTCAACAGACTGATTCGACAATCTGGGCCAGAATGCATACGGATTACGGTTACTTTCCGACCAATAACTATCGGCAATTACTTGCAAAACCTGGTTTTCACCTTTCAAACCATCGTCATCACTTTGACCGGAATTAGCGTCCATAAACGGAGTGATTTTCTTTTGGTCAAGCCAGAAAGACTGACGGGCTGATCCTTGAAAAAAGAAAGAGGCATCCAGTCCTTTATAACCGACAGAAAGTCCAAAACCATAATTGATCTCCGGTGTCGTAGGATAACCGATGGGAACCTTATCCAACTCTGAAATTTTTCCATCTCCATTCACATCACGATATTTGATATCTCCCGCCATATAGTTACCGAACTGTGTCGGAGAGTTTTTTACTTCCTCATCGTCAATAAACAATCGTTCTGCAATATATCCCCACTCTTGTCCTAAAGACTTTCCGATCTTTGACAACCAGGGAGTAGAGCTATAATCCGGTTCTTCCCACTCTACCGCTTCACTCGTGGCATAGGTAAAAGTACCGCGTCCTGTCATCCACCAGTCTTTGTTGAAACTCTTCTCATAATTCAATTCCATATCGACACCATGCCCTTTTGCCTTTCCCAGGTTAGCCTTTACAGCCGGAAGGATACCCATTGTAGCAGGAATCACACGATCCAACAATATATTCTCACGACGTTCCGTAAAATACTCCACATTAGCAGATAAACCGAAAGTTGTCGTAGCCTCTAATCCGACATTCATTTTATAAGAAGTCTCCCAACCGATCTGATCATTGGCATAACGATTGAAGCTAATAGCACCGGGATTATAATTCATCTGTGTACCCCAGTTAACTTTACGGTCTGCATTCATATTTACATCCGACAAGTAATAAAAACGATCATTTCCACTTCCTATCTGGTCCTGACCGGACATACCATAAGAACCCTTAAATTTAAATTGAGAAAATACATCCTTTAACGGTTCAAAAAACGCTTCATTAGAGACCATCCATCCCAATGCCCCTGATGGGAAAAAGCCCCAACGGTTATTTTCAGAGAATCGTTCGGAACCATTATAACCAAAAGTAAACTCTCCGAAATAACGAGAATCGAAGTTATAAGCCAAACGACCGGCTAAACCTATATTTCTATAAGGTAATGACAATTGAAGATTATCCGCAATACCGGATTTCTGATTGCGCATCGTATAAACCAACAGAGCATTCACATTATGTTTATCATTAAATAAACGGGTATATTCTGCTTTTCCTTCCAAATAGATACTACTGTTTATATAGCGCTGCCCTGGTTCGTAATTAATCCATTCCGTACCATCGTTAGGATTTAAACGATTCAACTTATAAGAATTTGCCTGCAAATCATAAGATCCTATGCTATAATAAAATGGTTTATATGCACGATTTACAGAATATTCTGAATAACGATCCATATTGACAAGCACACTAGCCGTCAAACCCTCTGTTATCATTTTCAAATCCTGATTCAACACAAATTGTGTCAGCATCGTATTCTTACTGTACTCATTATAACCTCTTAAAGCCTGCGCATAAGGATTAACATAGTTAGCACTTCCATAATTACCAAATAAAATATGATTAGCATGGGCATATTTTTCATCCGGTTCATAATATGGTTTAAACAAAACAGGATTAGCCTGCATCACATGAGTATACATACCACTACCACCGCCAATAGGCCCTGAATAATCATCAAACGCAGCACTCATTCGCAAAACCAGTTCTGTCGTTTTAGTCAAGTTCACATTCACATTTGAGCGAATTGTATATTTCATCAAATTGATATTCGAGTTGAAATTATTACGTTTATCAACCTTCACATTTCCATTATCTCGTGTCATATTGGCCGCCACATAATAACGAGCAACCGTACCGCCACCACTCACACTGATATTTGCACGCTGATTCATAGTCAAATCTTTGAACATGGTGCTATACCAGTCTGTCGAAGGGAAAATATCCGGATATAACCCACGTTCAGTCATGGTTATCTTTTCCTGAGAATATAAAGCTAACCCCAACGGATCACGTGTTTTAATTGCCTCATTCTGCATCCGCATGTAGGTAACCGGATCCGCTTGATCGACCCGGCTGGTAGGAGTAGAAAATGAATTTTCAATACGGACATTCACTGCGACCTTACCTTCACGTCCTTCTTTTGTTGTTACGGAGATAACACCATTTGCACCACGCGCACCATACAATGCTGTAGCCGTTGCATCTTTCATGATTGTAAAGCTGGCGATGTCATCGGTGTTCAAACGAGCCAGGTCATCGGTACTCAATTCGATTCCGTCAATCAGAATCAAAGGATCTTTTTTCGCATCTGCTCCAAAAGTCGTGATACCGCGAATAAAGAAGTTGGCATTATCCTGCCCCGGTTCACCACTTGTCTGATAAGAAATCAAACCTGCTACACGACCAGCAAAGGCTGTGGTCAAGTTACTACTCGGAATTTTCAGTTCTGCCGGTTTTACTGTTGTGATAGCAGAAACCACGCTTTCTTTTTTCTGCTTGGCAAAAGCAACAACCGTTACTTCTTCCAACTCATCTGCTTTCGGCTCCATCACGATATTCAGGAACCCCTCTCCCTTATAAGTCAATTCTTTCGTTTCCATACCAATGAAGGAAACAACCAGTACCGCATTGGTATTAACTCCATCGAACTCAAAATTTCCATCTACGTCAGCAATCACACCTTTCGTACTTCCTTTGATTTGCACAGTAGCACCAGGTAGCGGATCACCACCGGTGTCAGAAATCTTACCTTTTACTTTTTTCGAGTTCTGTAAAACAAGGCCGACTAACGGTTCCATCCTGTTTCTTTCCTCATCATAGCGACTAATTTGAATGTCTCTCTTCTCTGTTGCAGGTATATTTCCGGCAGCAAATACCGGAATTGTACAAACAAATGGCAGGGAGACAAAAAGTCCTAAGAGTACTTTTTGCTTCATAATGTATAATTTTTAGGATAAATATAAATTAGGTTATCTTCTCTTTCTCTAAGTCTTACTTCCGTGAAGAGACAGTACTATCTCCTGTATGGAGGCAATACTGTCTCCGGCATGGCGATAACGGTATCTCCAGATAAAAGACAGTAAAATATTCTATTGCGATAAAATTATTCAATCTCCGGACGGTCGCTTCCTCCTCCCGTTCCTACATGTACCGGAATCGAGACAGAACGAGGGGTTTTCAAGGTTATTCCTGTACCTTTTGTATATTGTGTGGTTACGGTCAGTTCATATTCGCCGTCGGTCAGTTCAGTAGGGACTAAAAAGATCAGCTCCGAAGGGTTATTAGTAGCAAACATATCCTCAGTCACTTTTGTCACAGTATCGTTCTCCTTATTACGAATAACGATACCCACAGAAGCATCATCACCTACAACCTTCAAATATGCACCGCGAATCACAAAATTCCGTCCGGGAGTCATACTACCATCTTTCAATTTGGTTTTCTTGTCTTCTGTTTCCAGGATATACATGACATCATTTTTCTCACCTTGTATAACCACCTGGGTTTTGGCAATTTCTTCCCGCAATACTTTATCCTGATTGAAGGATACATAAATACTGTTCTTTTCAGGATTCCAACGTCCTCCTTCTATCAGACCGGTAAAACGCGGAACCGCATAAAACAATCCAGTATTCACATTGTAACCATTCATCAGAAAACGGGCTATGATACGTTCGTAAAGGCTAACAACGTGTACCAGTGTTTCTTGTCTTAAACCGGTATCCTCTTCCCGCATTTCTTTGTACACCTGTTCAAGACCAACATTTCCGGCAGCATCAAGAATCAGAATCTTGTCATTGGGATCTTTCGTCACACTATTGGGTACGATCCATCCTTTTAATTTGTTTTGCATAATAGCTCAAATTGTGAAAGACTAATCTTTCTGGTTTGTATTAAATATTGTAAATCCTACAACCTAAAAAAGCAATAGTCTTAGCAGAACTATGGTATCCATCTACATATTCTGGAAGTTTATTCAATAGAAGTCGTATATTATGACAATAAAACTCAGATTGGATATCTCAACTCATTCTTTGAAAATAAACACATCAAACAACTGAATAAACATTACAATCTCAAATTAAATATTTTGAAATACAGATTTTGAAAGTTTATATTTATTTGTACTTTATCAGCTGTTTCGAAAGATAATCCATTATCAAAGAATGAAAGTCTATTTTCTATTCTTAGAAAGCTCTGTATTTTTGCATTGTTAATTAAATAACCTAAAACAATACCATAGTTCTGCTAAGACTACAGTAACTCAGATGAAAAAATACGGTTATATAATCTTCCATACAGATATGATAATTTCGGGAGAAATTATCTAAATATTAAAAACTGAAACTTTAGTACACATCAAAAAAATCAACTAAACATCAAGTTATTTCATCATATATTATATATGTAACCAGCTTTTAATTATTTGCACAATCTTTCGATTAGATGTACAATCTTTCGATTTGCCATACCTCAGCATTCTTTAAACTTACATTTTAAATATTTGTAAAAATCGGATATTACATAACTATTGAACTTTTCCCTTAAAATAGCGAATGAACAGCTTATGTCAAAAACAACAAAGGTGCAGTCTGGGTGCTCAAAAAACCCTAAAGTGTGCAGATTTCAGGTTAAAGTTCTTTGAGATAAAGAATGTTTGACTACTTTTGCAATCGGTAATTTTTTTACTAATTACCAATTAATTTTCAGACAATAGAAATCTAATATTCCTATTAATATGAGTTTAAGAATTATTGTTTTAGCGAAACAGGTTCCGGACACACGCAACGTGGGAAAGGATGCGATGAAAGAAGACGGAACGGTAAACCGTGCCGCCCTTCCCGCCATCTTTAACCCGGAAGACCTGAACGCATTGGAGCAGGCACTGCGCCTGAAAGATGCCTACCCCGGATCGACTGTTACATTACTGACTATGGGACCGGGACGTGCCGCCGAAATCATCCGTGAAGGTTTATACCGCGGAGCAGACGGCGGCTTTTTGTTAACCGACCGTGCCTTTGCAGGAGCCGATACACTGGCAACATCATACGCCCTGGCTACGGCTATCAAAAAAATTAACGAGTACGATATTATCATCGGTGGCCGTCAGGCTATCGACGGAGATACTGCACAGGTAGGTCCCCAGGTAGCTGAAAAGCTGGGATTGACACAAATCACCTATGCTGAAGAAATCCTGAACGTGGATGAAGCAGCACGCCGTATCACCGTAAAACGTCATATCGACGGAGGCGTGGAAACCGTAGAAGGCCCGCTGCCTATCGTAATCACAGTAAACGGCTCGGCAGCTCCCTGTCGTCCGCGTAACGCCAAACTGGTACAGAAATACAAACGTGCCATGGGAGCACAGGAAAAAGCGGCTCAACCGACAGCCTGCCACCCCAATGGCCCGCAAGCTATTCAGTATCCTGAACTATACGAAACACGCCCGTATCTGAACATCCCCGAATGGAGTGTGGCTGATGTGAACGGCGACCTGTCTCAAAGCGGATTATCCGGCTCACCTACAAAGGTAAAGACTATACAGAATATCGTGTTCCAGGCAAAGGAAAGTAAAACACTGACCGGCTCGGACAAAGATATAGAAGATATGATTGTTGAACTGTTAGCTAACCATACCATCGGATAAGATTATGAATAACGTATTTGTATATTGTGAGATTGAAGGCACAACCGTTGCCGATGTAAGTCTCGAACTTCTGACCAAAGGTCGCAAGTTAGCGAATCAGTTAGGTTGCCAGCTGGAAGCAATTGTTGCCGGTAGCGGCCTCGAAGGCGTAGAAAGCCAGGTGTTGCCTTACGGTGTCGACAAACTGCATGTGTTCGATGCACCGGGCTTGTTCCCTTACACATCCCTGCCCCACTCTTCCGTACTGATCAACCTGTTCAAGGAAGAAAAACCCCAGATCTGCCTGATGGGCGCTACTGTTATTGGCCGCGACCTCGGTCCGCGTGTATCATCCGCACTGACCAGTGGTCTGACTGCCGACTGTACTTCATTGGAAATCGGTCCTCACGAAGATAAAAGAGCAGGTATCACTTACGAAAATCTGCTGTACCAGATCCGTCCGGCATTTGGCGGTAATATCGTTGCCACCATCATCAACCCCGAACACCGTCCCCAGATGGCAACCGTTCGCGAAGGTGTGATGAAAAAAGAGATTCTGGACGCAAATTATAAAGGCGAAGTGATCCGGCACGACGTAGCTAAATTCGTTCCGGAAACGGATTATGTAGTAAAGGTGATCGACCGCCACGTAGAAAAGGCAAAACACAACCTGAAAGGCGCTCCCATCGTGATTGCCGGCGGCTACGGCATGGGAAGCAAGGAAGGTTTTGACATGTTGTTCGAGCTTGCCAAAGAACTCCATGCAGAGGTAGGCGCCAGCCGTGCTGCCGTCGATGCCGGTTATGCCGACCATGACCGCCAGATTGGCCAGACCGGTGTCACTGTCCGCCCCAAACTGTATATTGCTTGCGGCATCAGCGGACAAATCCAGCACATTGCCGGTATGCAGGAAAGTGGTATTATCATCTCCATCAACAATGACGAGAACGCTCCCATCAATACGATTGCCGACTATGTCATCAACGGTACGGTGGAAGAGGTTATCCCGAAGATGATAAAATATTATAAATCACACAGTAAATAACAATAAAGGTAATCATGAAAGGGCTGATTCTTATATTTGTTCTTCTTTCAGGTATATCTTCCGCTATCGCTCAAGAAAAGCTCTGGTTGGACAAGAATTACCAATGGACGGACGACTCCATCCAGGCAGTCAAGTATGCTCTTGTTTCCAAGATAAACAAGAAATGCATCAAGGTGGAAGAGTATGCTTTGGAAGGACAAAAGAAGGATGTCTGGCATTTCTCCGAATACAAAAGCAATCCCCGCAAAAGGATAAGGGAAGGCCTGCATACATCATTCTATGCAAATGGCAAGGACAGCCTGACAGAAGTATATAGAGACAACCGCCTGGAGGGGCAGACCATGGTGTATTATCCCGACGGTGCCATACATCTGGCCCGGAGCTACAGCGATGGTAAACTTGACGGAACACTCCTGCAGTACTATCCCGACGGGAAACTCCGTAGAGAGGAACACTATTCAGAGAATCAGTGTACCGGTGGAAAGATGTTCGACGAGTACGGAACTGAAATGGAACATCAGCCGTATTTCGTGTTTCCATCCTTCCCCGGCGGAATAGAGAACCTTATGAAACTGGTGGCCAATGTTACCAAATATCCGGAAGACGCCTGGAAACAAAAGGCGGAAGGAAGGGTAATCCTGCGATTCGTTGTAGACGAAGAAGGCAAGATGACCCATCCCAAAATTCTCCAGTCCGTGCGCTATGACATCGACAAAGAAGCCATACGCGCTTTCGAGGCCATTGCCGACGTCTACCGCTGGTCGCCCGGCTATCAGGACGGAGAGGCCAAGCGAGTGAAATTCACCATACCCCTATACTTCAGAATACCTAAATAACCAAGAAATTATGGCAAATTTTTATACCGAAGTTCCCGAATTGAAGTATCATCTGAACAACTCGATGATGGAACGTATCTGCGAACTGAAAGAACGCGGTTACCAAGACAAAGACAAGTATGACTATGCCCCGCAGGACTATGCGGATGCTATGGACTCTTTTGACAAGGTACTTGAAATCACCGGAGAGATTACCGGAGAGATTATCGCTCCCAATGCCGAGGGCGTGGACGAAGAAGGTCCCCACTGTGCCAACGGCCGTGTGGAATATGCCAGCGGCACCAAGCAGAACCTCGACGCCATGGTAAAAGCCGGATTGAACGGTATGACCATGCCGCGCCGTTTCGGTGGCTTGAACTTCCCGATTACTCCGTACACCATGTGTGCCGAAATCGTTGCCGCCGCCGATGCCGGATTCGGAAACATCTGGTCTCTACAGGATTGTATCGAAACATTATATGAATTCGGAAACGAAGACCAGCATAACCGTTTCATCCCGCGTATCTGCGCCGGAGAAACCATGTCTATGGACCTGACCGAGCCGGATGCCGGTTCTGATTTACAATCCGTCATGCTGAAAGCTACCTTCGACGAAAAAGAAAACTGCTGGCGCCTGAATGGTGTAAAACGATTTATCACCAATGGTGATGCAGACCTTCACCTGGTACTGGCCCGTTCGGAAGAAGGAACGAAAGACGGACGTGGTTTGTCTATGTTCATCTACGACAAGAAGCAGGGTGGTGTAGACGTTCGCCGCATTGAAAACAAGTTGGGTATCCACGGCTCTCCTACTTGCGAATTGGTTTACAAGAATGCAAAAGCCGAACTTTGCGGCGACCGCAAATTAGGTTTGATCAAATATGTTATGGCGTTGATGAACGGTGCCCGCCTGGGTATCGCTGCACAATCTGTCGGTTTGAGCCAGGCTGCCTACAATGAAGGAATGGCTTATGCCAAAGAACGTAAACAGTTCGGCAAAGCAATCATTGACTTCCCGGCAGTTTACGATATGCTGTCTATCATGAAAGCGAAGCTGGATGCCGGTCGTGCACTGTTGTATCAGACTTCACGCTATGTGGATATCTACAAAGCGCTGGATGATATTTCACACGAACGCAAACTGACTCCGGAAGAACGTCAGGAACAGAAGAAATATGCAAAACTGGCTGATTCATTCACCCCGTTGGCAAAAGGTATGAACTCTGAATACGCCAACCAGAATGCGTACGACTGTATCCAGATTCACGGTGGATCAGGTTTCATGTTGGAATATGCTTGCCAGCGTATTTATCGTGATGCCCGTATCACTTCAATCTACGAAGGTACGACCCAGTTGCAGACAGTTGCCGCTATCCGTTATGTAACAAACGGTTCTTATCTGGCAACCATCCGCGAATTCGAAGCCATCCCATGTTCTGCGGAAATGGAACCGCTGAAAGCACGACTGGTAGAAATGGCCAACAAGCTCGAAGCATGCATGAACAAAGTGAAGGAAGCACAAAATCAAGAATTACTGGACTTCGTTGCCCGCCGCCTTTATGAAATGGCTGCCGACTGCGTCATGGCTCACCTGTTGATCCAGGATGCAACCAAAGCACCTGAATTATTCAGTAAATCAGCCGTAGTATACTTGAACTATACAGAAGCCGAAGTAGAAAAACACAACAGCTTCATCGAAAAGTTCAACGCTGAGGAATTAGTAAAATACAGACAATAATAAGTATTGTCTCTCCATAAAAAAGGCCGGATATCATCTTTATTCTGATATCCGGCTTTTTTCAGATATTACCGATGAGAAGAATGCCATAATATCCATTGCATAATCCCTCTTAATGATAAATAGATCAGGAATGCCATCCATAAGGCATGGTTTCCCATCACACCGTAAAAGAGATAATAGACCACAAAAAACAGTCCCGAAGCCACCAGCATCGAATAAAGCATCAACCGGGTAGCTGTTGCACCAATCAGGATACCGTCCCAAAGGAAAGCGGCAAAGCCAGCCAAGGGAATAGCCAAAACCCAATAATAATAACTTCCGGCAGCATTAATGACTGTTGTATCATTCGTCAGCAATCCCAGAAAATCTTGTCCACCTATCATATATAGAATCGTAAAAGACAACGACAATCCCCATCCCCAACGGAATAGCAGACGAATCATCCTTTGTAATCCTGTATTGTTTCGTGCGCCGACATAACGTCCGGTCATCGCTTCACCAGCATAGGCAAAGCCGTCCATTATATAGGAAAATAGTGTAAACAGCTGCATCAACAACGTATTAACAGCCAATACGACATCTCCCTGCCGTGCACCTGTCGATGTAAAAAAGGTAGTGACGGCCACCAAACATAATGTACGGAAAAAGATATCGCTATTCACCTGAAAGAAACGCTTCATAGCTGTCTTGCCGATTATCTCCCGCCAACGAAAAGCAATTTTCAACCGCCCGTAATAACGAAGCCAAAGCAACGAAGCCATAAAAAGTCCGGCATACTGAGCAATCAACGTACCCAACGCCACTCCTTCTATCTTCATATCCAGCAAATACACGAAAGAAAGGCTGGCAACAATATTCACCACATTCTGTGTAATCGCTATAAACATCGGGAAACGTGAATTTTGCATGCCGATAAACCACCCAGCAAAGCTATAAAGTCCCAATACGGCAGGTGCTCCCCATACACAAATATTAAAATAAACCGTAGCCAGTTCGCGCACCTCCGGGGTAGCATCTATCAAAAGAAAAGCTATTTTCCGGATCGGATATTGAAGCAGCAACAGACATAAAGCGATAAACAACCCCACTCCCACTGCCCGTAACAAAACACGTGTCACCTCTTTCAGGTCACGCTGTCCAAAAGCCTGCGAAGTCATACCACTCGTCCCCATCCGCAAAAAACCAAACAGCCAGTAAATAATATTGAATAGCATCCCTCCTACGGCAATCGCCCCTATATAAGCCGCCGATCCTAAATGACCGACAATAGCGACATCAATCAGTCCCAATAAAGGCACGGTTATATTCGAAACAATAGAAGGTATTGCTAATTGAAGAATTTTTTTGTTCATGTTATTGTATATACCAAAAGCTTATTCTTAAATTTGTAAGCAAAGTTACGGATTACTTTATATATAACATTATAACGCAACAATGTTTCAATAACAGATAAAACGCGAACCCAAAGTGGTTGTAAAAACACAGGATGTTCGCACTCCCTGTTATTCTGATATTTACAATATTTATAATAACTATACAAATACCTATTATTTGTACACTTTATTATTCGCAAAATTATATGCTGAAAATGTTATCAATAAAGCTTTCCATAAACATGGAGTCGCATCCTTTACGGGTGCGTGGATTGAAACTATGCACTTCGACGGCACCGTGTTAGTCCAAAAGTCGCATCCTTTACGGGTGCGTGGATTGAAACCTGCCGAAAGAAAGATTAAGGCAAAAGACGAGTGTCGCATCCTTTACGGGTGCGTGGATTGAAACAGTTAATATCATAGGCCCTAACCTCTCATATACAAGTCGCATCCTTTACGGGTGCGTGGATTGAAACCTGGGACCGGTGGTGATGCCTGGGAAACAATTGGGTCGCATCCTTTACGGGTGCGTGGATTGAAACTTTTACAGATAACCATCGGATCGAAGTTTACCCGTCGCATCCTTTACGGGTGCGTGGATTGAAACCATACTGGTCAAACATTGGTCTCAAGGTGTATCGTCGCATCCTTTACGGGTGCGTGGATTGAAACCATACTGGTCAAACATTGGTCTCAAGGTGTATCCTGTCGCATCCTTTACGGGTGCGTGGATTGAAACCGGGTGTTTCCCATGCCAAAAGCATCGATAAAATAGTCGCATCCTTTACGGGTGCGTGGATTGAAACTTAGAGAAAAAATTATCAATCGCTGGGAAGAACGTCGCATCCTTTACGGGTGCGTGGATTGAAACTGACAATAATTACAAATTACAAATTGTAGTTTTGTCGCATCCTTTACGGGTGCGTGGATTGAAACTTTAGACTTGTTTTCCCAATCATCTACGTTACCGTCGTCGCATCCTTTACGGGTGCGTGGATTGAAACTTTGTACGTAAAATGTACGAAATTTTGGCAGGAGTCGCATCCTTTACGGGTGCGTGGATTGAAACCTGATAACCTGACAGTCGGAGGTTCTCTCTACGTCGCATCCTTTACGGGTGCGTGGATTGAAACACCGGATTAAGGTATTCGGATGTTTATAACTTGAGTCGCATCCTTTACGGGTGCGTGGATTGAAACCCTAGTTGGATTTTTAAGCAATGCGTTAACGTTTGTCGCATCCTTTACGGGTGCGTGGATTGAAACACAGGATTTTATAAAGGCTTCCATACTGCTCGTGTCGCATCCTTTACGGGTGCGTGGATTGAAACAGTAGACACAGTTTTATGATACCCCTGCCTTAGTCGCATCCTTTACGGGTGCGTGGATTGAAACAAGATGTAGATCCATTTGTCGTAAGTCAAATAGCAGTCGCATCCTTTACGGATGCGACACGTTCCTTTTTCAGAGCGTTCAAATCATCATCGTTTCAATCTACTTAGTGAGTTCGTTTCATTACTAAGAATTACTATACTAAGTATAATTATAAACAAAATACAAACGACCACAAAAAGAAAATGTCATTATTCATCAATAGACTGTTCTTATGTCATTTACCTCTACTAAATCAAATTAATTTGCCTTCCATTGTAAATTAAAGCATGAAAGCTTAGTTCATTAAAAAATAAAACATAACTTTGTGAAATAGGAATAACAGAGAAAGTATATTTCTCAAAATGTGGACACCTATATTATTATTCACAATTTGTTAACCTAAACTTATGGTATACACGAATAAAGAATACTGTCTTGAGGTTAAAGGAAGCATGGCCTGTTTTACCAGACCTGAAATGAAAGTCGAAAGAGTCAGCTATGATGTGATAACTCCCTCTGCTGCACGTGCTATCTTTGAAGCTATCTTTTGGAAACCTGCTATACGATGGAACATAACCCGGATAGAAGTTTTAAATCCCATTAAATGGTTTTCCTTTAAAAGGAATGAGGTCGGGAACCTGATGAGTCCTCGTGCATCCGGGTTATTCATTGAAGATAATCGGCAACAAAAATCCAGTTTATTACTGAAAGATGTTTGTTACAGAATTTTCGCGGAACTGGAATTTATACCTATAAGGAATAGAACAGAAGAAGATAAGTCGAAAGCGACAGCTGGGTCTTCTGACGAAAATCCAGGTAAATATAATGCAATGTTCGAGCGCAGAGCTAAAAAAGGACAATGTTTCAATCAACCCTATTTAGGTTGCCGTGAGTTCTCCGCTGATTTCACATACATCGAAAATCCGGTAAAAGGAAACGGAATACCCGAAGACCGCGATTTAGGATATATGCTATATGATATGGATTTCACAAACGAAAAAGATCCGAAACCAATGTTCTTCCGTGCAATAATGAAACAAGGAGTCTTGGTCGTTCCATCAATTAACAGTGAGGAGGTACGCCGATGATTCTGCAAGCATTATACGAATACTACCAGCGTAAAGCCGCTGATCCGGAGAGCACCATCGCTCCCCGCGGATTAGAATGGAAAGAAATTCCTTATCTTATTCTGATAGATAAAAAAGGAAAGTTTTTGGAACTACAGGACACCACCGAGGGGGTAGGAAAACAAAAACGAGCAAAAAAATATCTGGTTGTTAAAAGTAAAGGGCGTACTGGCAGCAACAGTTGGCAAACTGCAAATGTATTTTGGGACCATTTCGGATATGTATTAGCCCAACCTAAAAATACGGATGATAAAGGAATGCCAAAAGCACTGGATGATGCCGCTAAACAACATTAATCCTTTGTTCAGGAAGTCAGGCGGCTTGCTGAAATACATCCTTCCAATGAAGACATTCAGGCTGTAGCCGGATTTTACGATAACCCGGAGAATCTTCAACGTATAAAAACGGACCCGTTATGGGAAGAATGCATCAAAAAAGACGGGACAAACATATCCTTTAAAATAGCCGGACAAAATACTATCGTAGCCGAAAATCCGGATGTAACATCATCGACTGAAGATTGTTCGGAGAAGGATGAGCCGATAGGAATATGCCTTATTACCGGAAAAAAGGCTCCGATAGCTATACTCAATAGCGCCATTACCATACCCGGAGGCAAAAGCGGAGCAAAGCTGGTCGGCTTTCAGAAGAAATCAGGTTACGATTCATATTATAAAGAACAAGGTATGAACGCGCCTATTTCAAAAGAGGCTGAAGCTGCTTATACCACGGCATTAAATACGTTATTAGGAAAAGACTCCTCCAACAAATATCATTTACACGACACATCCGTTGTTTTCTGGTCGCAGAAACCGACAAAACTGGAGCAATGTGTCAGTTTCATGTTTGCACCTCCTTCAAAAGATAATCCGGATAAAAATACGGAAGTTATCAGAGACTTTCTTCAATCCCTTTCTTCCGGAGTATTGAATGATGAGGATGAAACACCCTTTTACATTTTAGGCTTAGCTCCTAATGCCGCCCGTATTTCCATAAGATTCTGGCGACAAGGAACAGTAGGTGAATTTGCCAGCCATATCAGACAACATTTTAAGGACCTGGAAATCATTAAAAGCAAGAATCAAAGAGTCTATTTTTCTCTATTCAATTTACTGACCCAGGTTGCATCCTTAAATAAAATGGAAAATCTGCCACCCAGCTTAGCCAGCGATTTAAGCCAAAGTATATGGGACAACCAGCCATACCCAACCACATTGCAGATGCAATGTCTGATACGAATCAAAGCAGACCGGAATATAACGTCGATAAGAGCCGCTATACTCAAAGCCTACTTAAATAGAAAATTCAGAAATCATAATAATCCACCTAAAGAAATTCAAATGGCATTAGATTTAGAAAATAAAAACCAAGCGTACTTATGTGGCCGCTTGTTTGCTATCCTTGAAAAGATCCAGAGTGATGCTATCCCGGGAGCTAATTCTACGATTAAAGAACGCTACTACGGTGCAGCATCGACAACCCCGACAACTGTATTCGGCCGCTTGTTGTCTCTATCCAGACATCATCTTGCAAAATTTGATACAGGGAAATCTGTTTATTATGAAAAGTTATTGCAAAGTGTTATCACTGATCTGGATAGTAACGGGTTACCTAAATATTTATCGATGGACGACCAGTCGCGTTTCGCAATCGGTTATTACCATCAAAGAGAAGATTTATATAAAACAACAACAGATAAAGAAAAAAATTAATACTATACAAATATGGAAACAGCAATAAACAATCGTTACGACTTCATTTATTTATTTGATGTACAGGATGGTAATCCGAATGGTGATCCCGATGCCGGAAACTTACCCAGAGTTGATCCGGAAACAGGGGAAGGCCTGGTTTCCGATGTCTGTCTGAAACGTAAAGTCCGGAACTTTGTCCAAATAGTAAAAGGAGGAGAAAGACCGTATGATATATTCATTAAAGAGAAAGCGGTATTGAATAATCTGATCACTGAAGCGCATAAACAGGAAGGGGTTAAAGATATAAAAGAGAAGGGAGATAAAACAGAGGCTGCCCGGCAATGGATGTGCAGAAACTTTTATGACATAAGGACATTTGGAGCCGTACTAAGTACTGGTGAAAATGCAGGACAGGTCCGTGGCCCTATCCAATTTACTTTTGCCCGTTCCATCAGTCCGATTGTTACTGCCGAACATAGTATAACCCGTATGGCTGTGGCAACGGAAGATGAAGCTAAAAAACAGAGTGGAGATAACCGTACTATGGGACGTAAATTCACTGTTCCTTACGGATTGTATAAAGCTAACGGATTTATTTCCGCTCATTTAGCCGTACAGACCGGATTCAATGAAGAGGATCTGAACTTATTCTGGGATTCACTGAAAAACATGTTCGACCACGACCATTCAGCAGCCAGGGGAATGATGAATGCCCGCAAATTGATCGTGTTCAAACACAGTACAGCATTAGGTAATGCTTCAGCCCATTCTTTATTCGGTTTAGTGAAGGTTCAACTTAAGGATGCCCAACGCCCACCCCGTTCGTTTGACGATTATATTGTTACCATCGACAAGGATAAACTACCGGAAGGTGTAGAAGTACTGGACATGATATGATAGAATACGGAGATGAGGACCTGTTGATGCTTTCCGGAATCCAGCATATAACTTTCTGTGAACGTCAATGGGCCCTTATACATATCGAACAACAGTGGGCGGAAAACAACCTCACTATTGAAGGAAACTGGATGCATCAAAAAGTAGATGATCCAACCTTGATGAACCGTAATAAAGGCATAGTTACATTAAGGTCTGTTACGCTTGTCTCCAGACGGCTGGGACTTTATGGAATCTCTGATGTAGTAGAGATGGTTGCTTCCTCCTCCGGACAAAATGCAATAAAACATCCTAAATATCCGGGATTCTGGCAATTAATTCCGGTTGAATACAAACGGGGTAAACCTAAAAAAGACCAGATAGATGAAGTCCAGCTATGCGCACAAGCGATTTGCCTGGAAGAAATGTATAACGTCAGCATAGAAAAAGGATTTTTGTATTATGGGGAAACCCGCCACCGGGAAGAGGTTCCGTTTACCGGAGAATTACGGAAACTGGTTGAAAATAAATGTGTCCAAATGCACCGGTTATACGAACAAAAAGTCCTTCCGCCGGCAATATACAAAGCGCATTGCAAGTCATGTTCATTATGTGACGTATGCATGCCTAAAGTACTGACAAAAACACCGAAAGTGAATACTTACCTATCCCAGTTATATGATTAAAATATGAGAAAATTATTGAACACATTATATGTAACTACTCCTGAAGCCTATTTAACTAAAGATGGAGAAAACGTAGTAATCAGGGTTAAGGAAAAAGATATATTCAGAATTCCGGTTTTGAATATAGAAGGTATTGTCACATTCGGATATATGGGTGCTTCTCCGGCATTAATGAAGATGTGTGCCGAAAGAAACGTAGGGCTGTGTTTTTTAAGTGCCAACGGACAGTTCCAGGGTAGAGTTTCCGGTCCGACAAAAGGGAATGTTCTTTTGCGAAGAACACAATACAGGATTGCCGATGATGCAAATAAATCACTGGAGATCAGCCGTCTGTTTATTGCCGGAAAGATAGCAAATTCCCGAACAGTTATCGACCGTTTCAAAAGAGATCATATTTCTTCCGACGAACAACTTTCCTTGTTTTTATCCGTATCTGAAAAATTAAAGAGATCAAAGAATCAGGCTTTAGTTGCTGAGTCTTCCGATACATTAAGAGGTATAGAGGGAGAAGCCGCTACAACTTATTTCTCTGTAT
>ERZ791611.544-NODE-544-length-35260-cov-13.759523_pt1 | contig 35260 bp, 31 predicted proteins | sample MGYA00510275_ERZ791611 | MGnify/ENA primary metagenome ERZ791611 (study PRJEB30046, sample SAMN00791912) | human gut metagenome | study: EMG produced TPA metagenomics assembly of the A metagenome-wide association study of gut microbiota in type 2...
GCAGCAATACGATGTTGCTTATTGAATCGATTTACACAAAACTCTTGACACACCCGTCTCCTAACAGAGGTTTGAATATTTCAGCTAAATCCAGGCTCAACGAATGGCGTCGTTCCCCTGGCTCATGGAGAAAACTTATCGTGGAGTTTAAAGAGGTTTTATAAATTTCACTCAGTACTCGCGTATAAATCATCATGTTCACAAACGATATGAGTGAATTGATCATCGTGTCAGGCGGATGCATAACGCGTTTATCAAAGTCAATATCTTGATTAATAATACTCGGCCAGGCCTCGTAATACGCTTTTCGAGCAACGCCTTCGTGCCCCATAACTTCAGTAACAGTCTTCGCCCCTGGCAAATCCTTCTCCATGGCCTTGATCATACTCATTTGCACATTCAAATCTCGACCGCGACTATTATAGTAACGCAAATTGCGATACATATTCTCCATCGAACCGAACACAAAGGCTTTCGCTAATTTCAGACGTTCCGCTTCATCTGCGTACATGCCGACTTGTTTCACAAGCATCCTGCCGCTTAGCTGCCGTAAACGAGGCATAAAAGACCCGGTGTAAAAATCATAGTAATTGAAAAAATGAAGAAAAACGCCTTGGCGCCCTAGAAAGTTGATACATTTAGAATTTACATCAATCTCGCCCATCAAATAGAGACCTTCCATTTGCTCTATCGGTAAAGCCCGCTTGTTTCCGTCCGCTGAAATAAACTGCACCGTATTATCTTTACGCTCTAGACGACCGTTTGAAAAAATATAGTAATTCTTATGCACTTGCAACACCTTCTTCCCCGTTATTCGTCAATATAGCAAATATCATGATAGGCACATTTTTTGCATATTTTACTATTCATAACAACAGGTACCGTATCATCGTTAATCAATTTCTGAATATCTTGCAGCGCGTCCTCGATTTCCTTTCGATTATCATCAGTAAGTTCAACATCCACCGATTGTTTCAATAACGGATAATTGATGACACCGTGCAAGCCCTTAAGGCCCCGCTGCTCCAGAAACCAAAGATAATATACTACTTGCATAATTGAGGCATGTTCAATTGCCTTACTCTTTTTGACTTCATGAAGTTCTTTCTTACTGCGAATAAAATCAATATTTATCACTGATTCAATCTCAATGTGCTTATCCTCGCGTTGAAAGGTGCCTTCATCAATAATACGTCCTAGCGTAACTAAGTCATTACCTTCTTCAGCCTCTACGCCATGCGTAAACAACCAACACTTCCGTTTGCACACAAAGTAATAGTAAAGCATAACCCCTGTCACTTGCATTGCCATAGTAACACGACCTTTACAGAAACATGCTATCGATACTCATATCACCTTTACGGACACCTTCTTCAACCTGCTTGTCGATACATAAACCAAGCTCTGGCGTATACAAATACTTCACGACAAAAACCGTTTTGCCTTCAATCTGCAAAGGCGTATATGTAACACCGGTATCCTCATTCTTTAATCCCTTTTTCAAAGCATACCGTGGTATAGAAACCAATTTGTTTTTAAAACAGTCAAAGCATTGTGCTTTTTCAAGAGCTGAAGTTCCTGGCTTATTCACTTCCAACACCGCATTATAGGCTTCCACATAATCAGAATTTTCGGCAAACCATTTTGCCTCTGGCATAACATCCACCGATTCTATGTCACGTAACGATTCTGGTATATTAATAGTTCTCCCATCCAACTCATTAACATGTTCCCATTCACCTAATATCTTGCTATATTTTTCTATAAACGTCTTATAATACTGGCTATTTTTAACAGCTTCCGTTGTGAATGTGGAATCCATCATTTCAAGCTTTTCTTCTTCTGTAACTGATCCATCGACTGTTAACAAAGCTTTTCTTGACAATTCAAACAGTGTCCTATCGATAAAGCCTTTTCCTGTGTCATCCGTCAAATATTTATCTTCAACTTGCGTGTAAATATAGCAATTATACTCATCTAACGGCTTAACACCTTTTCGGTTGCAACGACCGAGGCGCTGAAATAACGATGGCAATGTTTGTAATTCTGTAAACAAGTAATCAAAGTCAATATCTAATGATGCCTCGCAAACCGATGTAGTAATCCATATGCCTGTTCGTTTATCAAGATTTCCATCACTGTCATAGGTTCTACCCCAAAATACTATTTCACGTTCTTTTTCAGCTCGATCTTCTCGCGTGTACCGACTGTGATAGGTATCAAGAAATATGTCTTCACCCAATCGTTCTCGTAATTCCAAATAAGCTAATTGTGCTTGTTTAACGGTATTACAAACAACTAAAACCTTGCAACTTTTAGCAGCTGCTACTTTATTTTCAACTAATTCGACAATGTCTTCAATCTGTAATTGCTCATCTTTTACACATACCGAGTGCCGTGGCGGATTCCCTTTAGTAAAGATACCTTTCTTAAAGGATATTCGTTCGATTATGAAATCACGCAAAAACGGCGGCATTGTCGCTGTTACAATCGCAATTTTACCACCTGCCTCGTATATCTTTTCTAAACCAAATACGAGAAAAGCAAGCAGTGTAGGATCATACATCTGAATTTCATCAATAACGACTTTGGAATGTGCTAACGTTGCCAACTTCAAACGGAAAGTCTTTTCTCGTAATACAAAGTCAAACAGTTGATCAACCGTTGAAATAGTAAATGGCATAACAAATCGCCGATTGTACATATTTCTAATTAAAGGCGTGGTGTCTTCTTTAGATTCCGCTTCATTAATTAAAATCTGCAAACTATCCGAATGAAGTATTGCCAACTTTTTAGTAATATCTTGTCCCTCAAATAAGATATCTCGCATACGTTCATACATTGCATTAATAGCAGCACGAACCGGTAAAAAGAAAAACAATTTATGATTTTTAGCCCATAACAAAGCACCTTCTGTTTTACCCATCCCGGTTTCAGCCGTAACCATAATATTATCCTCAGAGTGCTCACTACAAAATTGTTGCATCGCATTCCAATTTGCTTCTTTATTATGTTCACGAAACTCGGCTAACAAACCATCCATAGCCGCTTCTAAAAAATCTGCTGGATATTCTACTTCGTAACCACCGCTGGCTGCATAATCAGCCCGCATCAAAAGACCAGTGACTACAATGCGGTCTATTTCGGAGATAATGTTATTATCAAACATATCCAGTACATCATTATCATCCAAGCGACTATAAAAATCCGGCATAGACTTAACCTGATTTTTCACTAATTCACTATAATCGCCCTTAAAATATTGCTTGAATTCAATGTAGTGATGATGGGAAATTGCATACAAAGCTTTTAAATAAGCAGACAAGTTTTCCTCATCAACCATATCTCCAATAAAATGATTACAAGCAAACATCGAAAGATAATGATGAGGTACCTCACTAGAAACATCAAAGCGAACACGCCCATTACTTTTCACACGTTCTTGAAACCTTTGGTTTGTTTTTCCAAAATCGTGAAATAAGGCCGCAATTAATAGAGGTTCCTTATACGAATCTTTGACTGTCCACAACTTACTTAATTGTTTCGCTGCTTGTATAACTGCTTTTGTATGTTCTTTTAAAGTAATAATATGTCCCCATTCATCCTTACTCTTTGCCCATGACGAAGATAAATAATCTTGATTATCTGCTGCTTCTAGAATTTGATCATTATACATAACTTATGAACACCTCCTTTTGTAAGTAATAAAGCCGCCTGCACAGCAGGCGGCTCTTCCTTTTACAAGAAATCTACAAGCAACTTATTATCTTCATCTACATGATCGACAAACACTCGTTTTGCTTCAGAAAGCTTCGCGCGCCCCAACGTTGCTCCTGTTACTAACACAACGGGGATCTTTTCAAAGACCCTTCTCCCTGTTTTCTCTTCTAAATGATACTTCTTAGTTGCATAATATTTAGTGCCAATGGACTCTGTATTACGAATATACTTGGCAAAGTCACTTTGATGTACATACATACTATATCCAGGCAATGTATCTAAATTAGTATTATTTTTATCATCAGATAACTCAACTAACTTGCATTCCGTTACCGTCACAAAATCTTCGCTCCGCCCTAAGCATTGTAAATTGTCTATATTGTTTACAATATCTTCAAGCACGTCATCAGCAGCACTTACATGGATTACTAGTTCTACTTCATACAATACTTCATAGTATTTCAAAGAAGTAGTAAGATTTTTAAACATGCTAATTGGCTGAGCGTATTCAGTCAACTCTTTCTGTTTAAATTCATCTTCTATCTGCTTTTTTTCAGCCTTTAACTGCTTAAGCTCCTCTTTTAACGATTTAGCTTCGTCTTTATCCATTGACTTAATTGTCTTTGTTAGGTCTTTGATTTTACTATCTAAAGGCTTTAACGCTTCCTGAAGAGGACCCTTCTTTTCCGCATCAAGCTCTTCTCGCTTCTGCAAAAGGCCTCTATATTCAGCTAATAAACCTTCATCAAGTACATCAATGGTAATCCCCTTTTTGAAGCTATTACCTTGACTCTTTTTCGCCTTAGCAACCGGTGTAAACTGCGAAGATAAAACATCCTGATTGAATACTTTTACTAACATCCCTCTATCATCCATAGTGGAGTTCAAAAAGCAATGATCCACATAAGCTTCCTGCTGCAAAGTACCAAAAGCACCTTGAATACTCACATCCATAGGATGATATGATGTGTACCCGCAAGCAACATGCAATGCACCTAATACAGTCGACGGAAACGGCAAAGGATATGTCATTTTATTATCAACTGTTTCTGCCTTTCGGTAATGCGCCGATGGTTGTGTTAGCCTTATTCTAACCGCCTTCATACCATCACCGCCTTATTTTGCACTATAGTAGTCGGTTACGTCTTTTTTCAAGTCTTCAAAGAACGCTGCTACTGATTTAGCGCCTAACGTTACTGCAATTTCTTCTTCATTACTGAAATCACCACCACGGAGCAAACCACAGCTAAAGCCTTCAGCTAATTTAGCCTTCAAATCATCCGATAAGATTAACTCCTGATTTTTCATATGAACAACGTTTTCGAAGTAATGCGTTTTGCGCTTGCTAAGGCCACCGATTACAAAGAGCGGTTCTGCATTATCTAAGTTCCCTTTTACTACGAGCGACAAGTCTTTTACTGCATCAAGCAATGCAGTAACACGATATGCTTTTTCTTCGTTAGAAGCTTCTTCGTTATAGTTTTCATCAACGCCTACACGTTCCAAGTCAACAGTCAAGCTATAAGTCTTAAAGCTCTTGTCATACTCGTACTGGAAAGGCATTAAACCAACTTTAGCAGCATCCAATTGCACATTTAAACCTTCCTGTTTAGCTTGAGTGGTTGCCAAATGAAGATTATTATGAAAACGAGCATCGTTGATAAACGGAGCCATCGCAATGGCATCAGTAAGGTAGAATGAGCTACGACGTACATAAGTAGCATCACCCGAATCAGTCTTGACCTTTGTATTCATATAGCCACTTTCAAGAGCGCGGCATGTTGCTGCCGATAAACCAGTTGCCACCATTTTCTGTGCAGCCCCGTCAACCGTAGTCTGCAAGTCATCATACAAACCGCTCTGAACCATCAATGCATTTTTTAAGCTTTCGCGACTACGAATACCGTATGTTTTCTGATTACGATATACCTTTTGAATAGAAGCCACATTACCTAAACCTTCACTGTAGTTAGACGTCATATTTGCTACAACCGTAATCGTTAAAGCATTTAATTTACTCATATTATTCACCATTTCCTCCCTAAAATATCATTCGTTATAACAATATCAACAAGTTTAAGCGTTAGTAGGTGCTGCACCATCAGTGCGAATAAAATCGGGGCCCAAAGCACGTAAAAAAGTATATAAAACAGGTTTATTACCTTCAAAGTCTTCAAACAAAGCATCTGCAAAGGTAAGATTTACGTCTGCATACTGCGATAAGTGCAACAATACTTCACAAACACGTTCATAGTCATGGCTCATAACGGCACTCATCAAACGTGCACGATAAGCTGATAATTTATTTTCTCTGCCATTTAATTTCTTTTTAATTTCTAAAGCAGATGCTCTTGCCATTTTCATATACTGTTGAATTGTCTTCTCCATTGTCCTTACCTCATATTCCTTCTTATCGACATTCCTATTCAACATAATCTGTACATCAACATCTGTTAAGATGTTAATCAGACGTCCCAGACCTCTTTGATCTTCATTATTAAAGAAATAGTTTAGAAACTTTTCAATCGTCGCATCAAGAACAACCAAATCAATGATTTGCTTAATCATTATGTTCTGAAGATTGATATAACCAGTTCCCTTAACTTCTTTTAAAGCAGCCGGTATAGTGTCAATAACACGAACCTTCTCACCTTGCCTCATACCACTTGTAATTTCTTTATATTCCCCAAGGCTACGCAAGATTTCTAATGAAGGCTCTTGAATATACATTGTTTTAAAATAACCCGCATCTTGATTCTTTGAAATTACTTCCAAATCACCGCGTTTATTTTCACTAACCTTCATAAGGTATTCCCATAAAATCTTAGCCGGTGTCATAGCGCGTCCACTGGCTAGTTCCTTTTCAGCAATAACTTTTTCAAGATTCAAAAGCAATGAATCGGTTTCAAGCAAAGTTTCAATTGAAAAGTTATTGTTTAAGAAAAATAACTCTCTCCCCCCATGGAAAGCAAAGATAATAAAATCGAAAACAATTGAATCTACACTATCAACGCGATTTTTATCAAAACCATAGCCTTGTGACTTGCCTTTTTTGGCCATATCAACGTAATAACCGTTCAACCGGCACGCTTCACCAGCATCTTGCAACAGTGCATTGGTGTTAGCAAAATTAGCATAGAGATTCTTCTTATATCGATATGTTTCGCGAATAAGCTCTTGACGATTAGCTTTTACTGTTTCTAAAATGTCTCTCCCATTAGTATCGTCATACTTCGTCTTGCCAAATGTCTTCTTTAAGATAGTATTCCCCACTAGAAGTTCATTCAGCAATTTCTTCTTAGCTACCAAAGCTTCATCTAAAAGCAATTTTGTTGTTTCTTCATCAGGTTCATTTTGATTATGTTTGTTTTTATACTCTCTAATTGCTTGATCTTTATCTTGTGCCGTTAATGACACTGTGCCTTCTTTCAAAATGTCTTGAATCTGACATGGTTGTAAATCTTTTGCAAAACGAGACTCTACAAAGTCGATATAACGATCTTCTCGTATATCATTACTATCAAAAACTAACGCTTCGTCGTCCCCTTGAATTGCCTCATTGAATACACTCTTTATTTCATATAAAGCATCTGGTAACTGTTCGTTTTCTTTACAAAAGTCAAAGTAACGTATCAATCCGACTACAGCTGCGGAGTACCGCCAATCTGATGTAAACACAGCCTGATTGAAACGTTCCCCTTCAATCGTCTGTATCATATAATCCTCCCTTCTACACAGTAACTAACTCAACCATTCCAAATCCTTGAGACCGCCGACTACCAATACCAGCCTCTAGTAAATACTGTAGTGCCACCCGTTCTCCACTTAATACAAAATATCCTTTAGTAACAGGAATCTTCATATCAAAGTGTCGTACTATAAGTTTCTGTCCTTCCGCACAATGTACATCCACATTCGCGTATTGAAGCCCAGCTCGTTTAAGCTGTTCTGCAATATTTCGCTTTAACATAAGTTCAAAGTCTTCATCGCCAGCTGACTTATAGGTTTCCGTATTATCGACGTGATGATCTCGGACACAAATACCGCCACCTACAACAGATTTAACCAAAATCTGATTCGTTCTAACAGCCGGTGCATGATACATTTGAATGTGTTCAAGTATCATTGAATTGCCTTGTTCAAGCGGAAACATAACACCTTTCATTCCCATAATACGATTCAGAAGAATAAACTCACGACGTTTGAACGGAGCCGTTGAAAAACGGACTCTGAACTTAGCGTCAGAAAGCACAACTCCCTTTTCCGTAAATTTGGGCTTTGGTAATTCCACTGAAAACGTGTAAGGCTTAATATCTGTGCCCCTAAAAAATAACTCATAATACTTTCCTTCGCCATCTTGTGTTAGCGCTTTTTTGATAAAACTGATAATCGTGCGTCTGAACTCCAGTGGCAACACTTTCTCTTTCAATGAGAAGTGTAAAACAAACTGCATACATACATCTCCCTTCATAACAAAACACTCTACGTAAAATAAAATACTTAAATTCCAATATGGTGCAACTGATTTAGGAGTAATAAACAGAACTTTTAAATTCCTATGTGCTCATAATCTGTAAGTTTTTAATCTAATTACTAGCCTAAGGAAAAACTAATTTTAACCCTGTTCTATTTATTTATTCTCCATGACCACATAATAAACCTAAAATTCTAGTTTGTAAAGTATTTTTGTTTAAATCATCAATTTAATTTTAATTTCGACAATCCATATGTCTATAATTACAACTTCTTATAAGTAAAATCCTATCATGTTGACCATTAGTCACTTTTTATTTCAATCGATATAATTAGAGTTTATTTAGATACTTATACACACAAAAACTCCCCCGCCACAACCAAGTAGCGGGGGAGTTACACAAACAACGTCTATTCACTTAAAGCCAAAGTCTTAAATCCAGAATCTTAAACCCTAAAATCCAAACTCCATTCTCAGCCCTTCGCCAATTTCACATAGTTTTCTCTACGTTCTTTGGCGTCTTGTTCGGTCTTCTTAAAGAGTTCTTCAGCGATGTCAGGGAATGTTTGCTGCAACGAAGAGTAGCGAACTTCACCCATGAGGAAGTCACGGAAGCTTTCGGTCGGTTCTTTGGAGTCCAAGGTGAACGGGTTCATATCGGTACCGCGCAGTGCCGGGTTGTAGCGATAGAGATCCCAATAGCCGGCAGCTACAGCTTTGCGGGCTTCGTCCTGAGAGGTGCCCATACCGGTCTTAATACCGTGGTTGATACACGGTGCATAAGCGATGATAAGGGACGGTCCCGGATATGCTTCCGCTTCCGTAATGGCCTTCAAGAGTTGATTTTTATCAGCGCCCATAGCAACCTGTGCTACATATACGTAACCATAGGACATGGCAATCATACCAAGGTCTTTTTTCTTCGTGCGCTTACCACTAGCAGCAAACTTTGCAACGGCAGCCGTGTGCGTTGCCTTCGAAGACTGACCGCCGGTGTTGGAGTATACTTCCGTATCGAATACGAATACGTTCACGTCATCACCGGATGCGAGGACGTGGTCGAGTCCACCGAATCCAATATCGTAGGCCCAGCCGTCACCGCCGAATATCCACTGCGAACGTTTTACTAAGTAATGTTTATCAGTAAGAAGCTTTTGCATCGCTTCCGTCTTATTCGGTTCTGCTTCTAATAAGGATACCACTGCGGCGGCTCTTTCGCGGCTACCTTCCCCTTCAGTCCAATGATCAGACCAAAGCTGCAACGCTTCTTTTAGAGCCTGCTGGGACGGCGCCGTACATTCACTAATCGCCGTGGCGGCATGTAATTTCAGCTGTTCACGAATCTTTGTGGAGCCTACATGCATGCCAAAACCATATTCGGCATTATCTTCAAAGAGTGAGTTACCCCACGCCGGGCCATGGCCTTCTTGGTTGGTCGTATACGACGAAGTCGGCATGGAACCGCCCCAAATAGAGGAACAACCAGCGGCGTTGGCAATCATCATGCGGTCACCGAAGAGCTGTGTAATAAGGCGCGCATACGGCGTTTCTCCACAACCGGCGCAGGCGCCGGAGAACTCGAATAACGGCGTTTCGAACTGACTGCCTTTAACCGTATTCTTATTCATTGGATTCGGCTTCTTTGGTAACTTAACAGCGTAATCCCACGCATCGGCTAAGTAGAGTTCATTGTCAATAGGACTCATGGTAATAGCCTTGCCTTTCGGCGACGGGCAGATGTTGACGCAGTTGCCACAGCCTAAGCAATCAAGAGGCGATACGGCGATTCGGAACTGCAAATCCTTCGTGCCTAAAGCCGGTACGGTTTCGAAACCTTCCGGTGCGGCAGCTACTTCGTCAGCGGTTGCTAATACCGGACGAATCGTAGCATGCGGACACACATACGCACACTGATTACACTGGATACAGTTTTCTTTATGCCAATGCGGCACCGTGAGGGCTACGCCACGTTTTTCGTAAGCGGCCATGCCAACCGGCAAGGTACCATCGGCGTAATCCTTGAAGGCACTTACAGTCAAATCATAGCCATTCTGGGTATTGATAGGACGGCAAATTTCAGTGACGTAAGCCGGTACATCCTTCTTCGTTGCAACCGGCGCATCGACCGCCGTTGCCCAAGCTGCCGGCACATCGATAGGCACAATGGCATTCACGCCCGCATCAATAGCGGCCATATTCATATCAATAACCTTCTGGCCCTTCTTGCCATACGTTGCTACGACGGATTCTTTCAGATGTGCTACTGCCTCTTCGATAGGTATAATATTGGCTAATTTGAAGAACGCGGACTGGCAGATCATGTTGATGCGACCGCCGAGGCCCAAGTCTTGCGCAATCTTAGCTGCGTTGATGATGTAGAACTTCAAGTGCTTTTCAGCAATAGTACGCTTCATGGAAGCTGGTAATTTATCGGCCAACTCTTCCGGCGACCATGTGCAATTGAGCAAGAATGTCCCGCCCTCTTCAATACCTTTTAAGATATCATATTCATTCACATAAGCCTGACGGTGACAAGCCACAAACGTCGGTCGCGTTACCAAATACGGCTTATTGATTGGATTCGGACCAAAGCGCAAGTGAGAAATCGTCACGCCGCCAGATTTCTTGGAATCGTAGTCAAAGTAAGCCTGCGCATACATATCTGTTTGGTCACCAATAATCTTGATAGCCGTCTTATTCGCACCAACGGTACCATCAGAACCAAAGCCCCAGAATTTACAAGCCGTGATGCCTTCCGCCGGAATCCATACGTCAGGACGCGGCAAGGACAAATGTGTTACATCGTCTACGATGCCGATGGTAAACACGTTCTTAACCTCTTCGGCGATCATATTATCGAAAACAGCAACGATATCGGCCGGGATAACGTCACGATCAGCTAAGCCATAACGACCGCCAATAACACTAGCCTGTACGTTGTGACGAGCAACGGCCGCCTGCACGTCCAAGAATAACGGTTCGCCGGACGCGCCCGGTTCTTTGGTACGGTCTAAAACGGCAATGCGTTTAACCGTCTTCGGCAACGCAGCGACGAAGCGGTCCGTAGCGAACGGCCGATAGAGATGCACATTAATAGCCCCTACCTTGCGGCCCTGCTTCTGCAAATATTCAATAGTTTCATTGACCACCTGAGCGCCGGAACCCATGGACACGATAACGTCGGTAGCTTCAGGATCGCCCGTATAATTGAACAAGTGATACTCTCTGCCCGTGAGTTTTGTTATTTCAGCCATATAGCCTTCGACGATGTCAGGAATGGCAGCCGCCCCTTAATAGCCGACAAATGCGCCACGGCGCTTAAATCCATTACTTCCTGTACCGATGATTCGGCCATCATAGCCACACCGGTAGCGCGCACAGCCATAACGTCTTGATGGTCGCCAAAGATTGACAACGCATGACTGGCCAAGGCACGGGACGCAACCTGCAAAACACCGGGCAGTAATTCGCCGGCCATTTTGTATAAGTTTGGAATCATGAGTAACAAGCCCTGCGATGCCGTAAAGGTACTGGTCAAGGCACCGGCTTGCAAGGCGCCGTGCATCGTACCGGACGCACCGCCTTCAGATTGCATTTCTACGACCTTAACGGTGTGACCAAAGATATTTTTACGCCCTTTGGCAGACCATTCGTCCACGTATTCCGGCATCGGTGAAGATGGCGTAATCGGGAAAATAGCAGCTACTTCAGTAAAACCATAGGACACATGTGCGGCAGCCTGATTGCCGTCCATTGTTTTCATCTTGCGCATATGAAACCCTCCAACCTGTAACGTACTTACTCTATAACAATTCGTACTTCCGGAAAGAACTTTCTCTCGCTTTGTATATTCTCAATGGATATTCTAACCTCATTATACACCCATATGTGCCTAAAGTTGATTACTTTATTAACATATTGCATGTTAGTTTTTACAAATTGTAATAATTAAATCAAAAAAGAGAGCACCCTTTCGAGTACTCTCTTCCTTCGTATTCAGTTAACTAACAGGCCACCGCAGGCGCCATCCGGTAAAACACCGCACCGGATAGCTCGGTAGCTATTGCACTAGCTACCTATATGTTATCCACCCGGTTAATGGGCTCGCCGTTCACAAAGGCTGTAATGTTATCTTTCAAGATAGACACTAAGCGTTTACGGGTTTCAAGGCCACGCCAGCCGATGTGCGGCGTGATGATAACGTTATCCAAGGTGTAGAGCGGACTCCCATCCGGCAAGGGTTCCACTTCCTGTACGTCAAGGCCGGCACCGCCAATGCGACGATTCTGCAGCGCCTGCACTAAGGCGGCTTCATCGATTAAGGCGCCACGAGCCGTGTTAATGATGAACGCCGTGCGTTTCATTTTACCAAGCGCATCAGCGTCGATAAGATGACGGGTTTGGTCATTTAACGGGCAGTTCAACGACAGGTAATCGCTCATGCGAAGCACGGTTTCGAAGTCTACGAAGTGAACACCGTCTTCGTCAGGGCGCTTAGTACGGGTATACACGATGATATTCATGCCCAACGCTTTCGCTACTTTGGCGATTTCCTTCGCAATGTGACCATAGCCGATGAGGCCTAAGGTTTTGCCGTTAATTTCCGTGTGCGGCACCATTAAGTGCTTGTGGAAATTATCGCGGTCACCTACGGCGAGCATGCGAAGCTGGATCTGCATGGCGCTAGCCAAGTTGAGCATCATCATGATGGCCGTATGGGCTACGCGCTCACTGCTATAGGCCGGGATATTGCACAGCATAATCCCCTTTTCGCGGCAAGCGGCTAGGTCAATGTTATTGTACCCAGTGCCTGCTTCGCAGATTAATTTCACCGAATCCGGAAACTGGCGAATGATATCGCCGGACACCTTCATTTCCTTCGTGACTACAATCGTGTGACCTTGGACGCGTTCCAAGATCTCCGCTTCGTCGGTGTGGTCGTAAATCGTCACGTCCGACGCGATTTTGCTGTAATCGATGTTATTGTCATAATTTACTAAACCTGCATTCAACACTACTGTCTTATCGTTCATCATAAGGCTCCTTTTCATGTCAAACCTTGCGTAATAGGCGATGCACTGCAGTTACTATTTAATGCCAAAAATGCGTTTGCCGTTTTCTAAGGCGATTTCAGCCAATTCATCGGCGTCCATGCCTTTTAAAGCGGCGATTTCTTCGGCGACGAAACGCGTTTTGAACGGGTCGTTACGACGGCCGCGGAACGGCGGCGGCGTCAAATACGGCGAATCTGTTTCGATGAGGATGCGGTCCAGCGGAATGGCTTTCGCTACTTCCTTCAGCTTCGTGGATTTCGGGAATACGACAGGACCGGCAAAGGAAATGTAGTAGCCTAGCTTCATGCATTCCTTCGCCATTTCCAAACTACCGGAGTAGCAATGGAAAATACCGTAGTTGCCCTTACCATATTCACGAAGCGTGTCGAGGATATCGCCATGCGCGTCACGGTCATGGATGATGATTGGTAAATCCACTTCGCGGGCTAACTGGAGCTGGCGCTTAAATTCCTTCATCTGCGTCGGTTTATCGGAGAAATCATAGAAGTAATCTAAGCCGATTTCGCCGATAGCACGCACCTTCGGATGATGGAGCGCCATATCCTTGAAATATTCGTAGTCATCTTCCGTTACGTCTTTGGATTCGTGGGGATGTACGCCTACAGCGGCGTAAATCTGCGGGTATTCGTCAGCCAACGCAATGGCGGATTCGGCAGTGCCGCGGTCGACGGCAGGACACATAATGTATTCCACACCGTCGTCGAAGCATTGCTGCAACATCTGCGCCCGATCATTGTCGAAGGGCTTGTCGTTCACATGCGCATGTGTATCAAAGCGGCGCATTTTATTTCACCAGGCTTCCTGCCGGCAAGGATTCAATGTTCGTAACTTCCAGGTTGTCGGCTACGTCGGAAGCGGACAAAATCATGCCGTACGATTCGATGCCCATGAGCTTTTTCGGTGCCAAGTTAGCCAAGTAGATGACTTTCTTGCCGATGAGCTGTTCCGGTTCGTAGTGCTGGGAAATACCGCTCACTACGGTGCGTTCGCCAACGCCGATATCCAAGGTGAATTTCAATAATTTCTTGGATTTTTTAACCTTTTCGCAGGTCAAAACCTTAGCTACGCGAAGGTCCAATTTAGCGAAATCATCGTATTCGATATTCGGCTTAATAGGCGGAATTTCAGCCGTCTGCGTCGGATCAGCAGAAGCGCCTTCCTTGTGAACAGGCTGTGCCGGTTCGGACTTCTTCGGTGCCGGTTTGGACGCTTCGGAAGCATCGATCATTTCAGGCATTTCGAAACGCGGGTAAATCGGGTCGCCCTTCACTACCTTGGTGCCGTCAGCTAAGCCGCCCCAGGTACGAACGTCGTCAATCTGTGCTTTGTCATGACCTTCGAGGCCCAGCTGTGCCCAAATCTTCGGTGCGCCCGTCGGGATAACCGGGTCAACCAAGACAGCGATAATGCGGAGCGCTTCGGCCAAGTGGTACATAACAGTTTCCAGCTTTTCAGCGTCTCCTTCGTTGGCGCCTTTAGCCAAAATCCACGGCATCGTTTCATCGATGTATTTGTTGGTGCGGCTAATGAAGGCCCATACCGTCTTCAATGCGTCATTTAAATCATAGCTTTCCATGTCAGCTTCGTACTTAGCCACGGTCTTTTCAGCCATTGCAGCCAAATCTTTGTCGAATTCGCTAACGGACGGACGTTTATGGATAATGCCGCCATGGTATTTTTCAATCATCGCTACGGTACGGTTCAACAGGTTGCCAAGGTCATTGGACAAGTCAGCGTTTACGCGCTGTACGAAGCCCGGCAAGGTGAAGTTACCGTCGCTGCCGAGGTGAATTTCGCTGAGCAAGTAGTAACGCAACGCGTCAGAGCCGTACATATCAATCAACGGAATCGGGTCGATAACGTTGCCCAAGGATTTACTCATCTTGGTGCCGTCTACGATTAACCAGCCATGACCGAAGACTTTCTTCGGAATTGGCAATTCCAAGCTCATGAGCATAATCGGCCAAATGATACTGTGGAAACGAACGATTTCTTTACCAACTAAGTGCAAATCAGCGGGCCAGAAGGTTTCGTACAAGGATTTGTCGTCTTCCAACGGTCCCAAAGCACTGATGTAGTTTACCAAAGCGTCGAACCATACGTATACAACGTGTTTCGGGTCGAACGGCACTTTGATGCCCCAGTCGAAGCTGGTACGGGATACGCACAAATCTTCGAGGCCCTGTTTTACGAACTGAATCATTTCGTTACGACGGGATTCCGGCTGGATGAAATCCGGGTTTTCTTCAATAAATTTCAACCAACGGTCAGCGTATTTGTTCATGCGGAAGAAGTAGCTTTCTTCTTCAACGCGTTCTACCGGGCGACCGCAGTCCGGACAGGTGTGGTTTTCACCGAGTTTCTGTTCCGTCCAGAATGTTTCGCACGGCGTGCAATACCATCCGCCGTATTTGGATTTATAGATATCGCCTTTATCGTAGGCTTTCTGAAATAAGTACTGCACCACTTTTTCATGGCGCGGTTCGGTGGTGCGGATGAAGTCGTCATTGGAGATATTCATCTTCCGCCACAGGTTTCGAAACCCATCCACGATTTTGGTGGTATATTCCAACGGAGTGATGCCCAAACCTTCGGCGGCACGCTGAATTTTTTGACCATGTTCATCGGAGCCGGTCAGAAAACGCACCTGATAGCCGTCGCGGCGTTTAAAACGTGCAATGGTATCGGCAATAGAGGTACAGTAGGTGTGACCGATATGCAACTTTGCACTGGGGTAATAAATAGGGGTTGTAATGTAATAGGTTTTCTTCTTAGTCGTGTCTGCCATCTTGACTTCTCCTCCTCAACGCAGAGCTTGCTCTACGGCATTATAGACATCGCGTCGCGCTACGCCTAAGCGTTTAGCCGTTTCGCGAATAGCCTCTTTTTTGGGAACGCCGTCAGCCATCAAGGCCTGAACGGACGTTACATAGGTTTCTTCGGTTACTACGGTCTCTGCCGCATCATCGCTGATTTCAGCAGTCTGACTGCCTCCTACGAGTAACACGAATTCACCTTTTATCGTCAACATCGACGGATCCGCCGTAACGGATGCCAAATCGGTGCGCACAAAGGTTTCAAAGCGCTTGGTCAGTTCCCGCGCAATGGTGATGGGCCGATTGCCCAAGCCTTCGTACAGCTCCTGTAAGGTTTGCTCCAGTCGATGGGGCGCTTCGTAAAATAACAAGGTACCGCCATAGGTAGCGGCCCTGGCCAATAATTCCTTGCGGTTCTTGCTTTTCTTAGGCAAGAAGCCGAAGAAGGTAAATTCCGTCGTATCCATACCGGCCGCGGTAAGCGCCGTAAGCGCTGCGTTCGGTCCCGGCAAGGGCACGATGGGAATGCCGGCCTCAATGGCCAAGGTGACGAGGTCTGCACCGGGGTCTGAAATGGCGGGCATGCCCGCATCACTGACCAGGGCGATGGTCTCGCCAGCCAACAGCTTTTCGATGAGCTGCGGCCCTTTGGCGGCTTTATTGTGTTCGTGATACGAGGTAAGCGGCTTTTGTATGTCCAGCTGCTTCAGCAAGAGACCGCTGTGACGGGTGTCTTCGGCGGCGATCAAGTCTGCTTCTTGTAAAACCCGTACCGCACGGTACGTAATGTCCTCAAGATTCCCGATAGGCGTGGGCACTAAATAGAGCGTGCCTACGGTACCTGTGGTTTCCTTAGTCATGTCGTCCATACCAGGCGCTCACCTCCTCACTGTAGTCATGTTCATTCTTATAAAGTATTAATGGTGCTTCCATCACCAGTCCCGGTTTCCCGGCGCGCCGCGCTTCCACTAGCACCAGCCGTGCTTTTGTATTGACACGACTGTGTACGGCACGAACCCGTTTGGGCTCAAGACCGGCGTCCCGAAGAGCTGCCATTAGATCCATGAGTCGTTCCGCTGCAAAAACGACCCACACATAGCCGCCGTACTTCACGAGGTGCGCCGCTGCCTTCGCTACGTCACCAATGGTGGTGTGCGTTTCGTGCAAAGCGAGCGCCACGTCAGAGCTGGCGGATATGTCGCCGTTACCAATGGCAAAGTACGGCGGGTTGACGATGATGCCGTCGAAGGATTCCCGTAGCTTTGGGTCCTTCGGCTGGCAATAATCACCTTCGATAACGGTAATGCGGTCGTCGCGACCGTTCATGGCTACGTTGCGTTTCGCTAGCTGTGCCATGGTGGGGTTTATTTCAAAGGCCGTAATATTGTCGGCCCCTAACGCCGTTAGGAGTAGTGAAATAACACCCGTGCCGGTGCCCAAATCGGCGTACCGGCGGCCCGAGCGGACCCGCGCAAAGTGCGCCACCATTACCGCATCAATGGAAAAACAAAATTGGTCGGTGCGTTGCCACACCTTCATGCCGTCGATGATAAGGTCATCTAAGCGTTCTAAGGGATGTTGTGCCTCAGTCTTCATCAGGTAATACAATCTCCGACCACGGCAAGTCGATAGCGCGACCTTCATCAAGCTGAACCTTCACCGTCTTCTTGTTGCGATTAATCTTAAGTACCTTGCCCGGACCTTCGTCGGTTACAACTTCCTTACCGATTCCCGGCGGTTCCTCTATAACCGGCTGTACCTTCGTCTTCTGAACATACAAGTCGCCGCCTTTGGCGTACAAGTCGTTTTCGTAGTTCAAGCAGCACATCAAACGACCGCACACGCCGGAAATTTTCGTCGGATTCAGGCTCAGGTTCTGGTCCTTGGCCATGCGAATCGAAACGGGGGTGAAATCACCTAAAAAGGTGGCACAGCACAAGGGACGCCCACAGGCGCCAATGCTGTTAATAATCTTAGCTTCGTCGCGTACGCCGACCTGACGCAATTCAATGCGGGTACGGAATACGGTAGCTAAGTCCTTTACGAGCTCACGGAAGTCGATACGGCCGTCAGCGGTAAAGAAAAAGATAATCTTGTTCATATCAAACGTGTATTCTACGTTGATTAATTTCATAGGCAAGCCGCGGTTCGCGATTTTCTCTAAACCGATTTGGAAGGCCCGTTCCTCCCGTTGCTTATTCTTCTCCACTTGCTTGTAGTCCTTGGGAGTGGCTTTGCGAATTACACTTTTCAGTGGCTGTACCACCGTGTCAGGGTCCACTTCGCGCGGCGCGATAACAACGTCGCCGAATTCCAGGCCTCGCGCGGTTTCCACGATAACGCCGTCACCGACGGTTAAGTGCTCATCGCCCGGTTCAAAGTAATAGATCTTGCCCGCTTTTTTAAAACGAATACCTACAATGGTAATCACCGGGTGTCCTCCTTCATTGCTTGGCGCAGCTTGATTAGAACGCCGTCCGCTACCAGCGCCGGTTTTACATAGAGGCGTAACGCGTCGTCCGCTTCTATGGTAATGCGCAGTAGCGCCGTCAATGCAGCTGCACTCCATGTATCAAGAATTTTCAGTAACCGCCACTTATATGTGGGACACTGTAGTAGATCGTCGGTACCGCCAAAACGCAGCACCATCATATCACGGGCCAGTAAACGCAGCCAATGCCACACGTCCCGCAGCTCGTCCCTCGATAAGGGCTCCAGCGTCAAGGACAGCTCAGCAAAAAACAACCGCCCTGTTAAGCCTTCCAGTACGTCCATGGCAGTTGCCAAAAGAGGTAACCCTTCTTGCGTAGCCAGCTGGCGCACTAAAGCCGGATTGCCGTGGCCTGCAGCGAGCGCTGCTGTAAGGTCCGTCGTCACACCTTGCTTCTCTAAGGCATCGCGAATGTCTTCATCCGCTACCGGTTCAAAAGCAATGTACATGCAACGAGACCTGATGGTAGGCAATACCGAAGCCGGTCTGTTCGTGATAATGATAAAATATACATCCTCCGGCGGTTCTTCAATGGTCTTCAGCATGGCGTTGGCCATTACCGCGTTCGCCGTGTGGAAATCTTCCACGATAACTACGCGCGGGCCATTGCCCTTTTGCGTCAAATACCCGTTCAACAGGTCATACCATTGTTCTACCTTCAAGACGTTTTTCATGGGCCGTAGCCAAAAGGCTTCACCGCGGTCCGTGTAAATGGCCGGGTCCCCTTCTGTCTTCGCCAAAAACGCTTGACCGCCATCATTGGAGAAAACCTGTCGGCCCATGATGAGCGATGCGAGGCCAATAGCCGTTGCCAGCTTGCCCAGCCCGGCTTCGCCTGCAAAGAGCAAGCTGTGTGGTAATGCTTTGTTAGCAACCGCCATGCTAAGCCGGTCAATGATAGCCTTTTGACCGATGACGCCATCAAAATACGACATAGTTTCCCTCCTGATAAAGCGATGTATATCATCCCTTAATTATACTATAAACTGTACGCTTTGTCATGGTTATAAGACAGCCCATGCTACATTTTGTCCATAGCATGGGCTGTTCCTACTTATAGTATACCATACAGTGCAATACCTTTTTATAGTATATGTTAAAAAGATACTACAGCAGACCTTTTATGGCGTCATACACGTCTTCATGGATGGATTCAATGGTCCGCAACTGTTCGCCGGTTTCGTCGGCGCAGTAGATGCGGTGCCAGCCATAACGGCGGGACAATTCGTCGTACGCTTCGTGAACGCGCAGCAAATAACTAGTATCTTTCTCGTGAATATCACCGGTGGCGCCGCCGGTTTTGTGTTCCCGGTTTGCCATCAATCGTTCCGTAACGGCTTCCGGCACATCCAAAAGGCACACGCCGTCAGGGCGCGGCAAACCGAATTTACCAAATTCTAAGTCGTCCAGCCAATCCAAGAACGCATCCCGTTCAGCCGGGTCGTCGTATTTCACGGCTTGGTGAATCATGTTCGACGTCGTATAGCGATCCGCTAAGATGAGGCCGCCCTTTTCGTAGAATTCCTGCCAGTCTTGGCGATATGATGCAAAGCGGTCAACGGCGTAGAAGGTGCTAGCCACGTAAGGGTTCACGTCACTAGGCTTCTTGCCAAAATCACCGGCCAAGTACATTTTTACCGGCATAGCTGCCGGGCTGTCGTAATTGGGAAAGCTTACGGTGCGCACGTTGTAGCCTTCGCGTTCTAAGCGTTCCTTGAGAAGCGCGGTCTGCGTCGCTTTGCCACTGCCGTCGCCGCCTTCGATGATGATTAATTTGCCCATGTCATTTGCGCTCCTCTCGTATAACCGTAATCGTCTGTAGCGTCGGGTCCGCTGCGCCGTTCGGCACGTAGCCGTTGGCCTGACGATTTTCAAAATAGGCGATGACGTCCTTGGTAATTCGTTCGCCCATAGCCACGCACGGGATGCCCGGCGGATAATAGCTTATGGTCTCGCCGGCAATGCGCCCTTCTGCCTCAGAAAGTGAAATAACCTGCTTTTCTGCCATGAACGCCTGCCGCGGTGTAAGCACTACGTCCGGTACCGGAAGGCGCGCCGCGTCATTCACCGTATCGTTGGTAGAGGTGTTTATTTCACCGTCTGATAAGGGCTCCATGAAGAAGTCGTCATCGTCCGGCGAAAGGCCCGCATGAACGGCCAAGGCTTCGCGGGCTACATTGGCCACCGCTTCGGTCAGCTGCGTAATGGACTTGTCCGTGTCGCCGAAGGTGATGAGCACCAGCACATGGTAGCCCTGCACCAGCTCCACTTCGATTTTGTGCTGACGCAAGCGTTTTTCCGCTTCTACGCCGGTTAAGCCCACACCGCGGAAGTCGATGAGCACCTTCGTCACGTCTAAGTCGTAGGCCCCTTCAAAGTCGGCCAAATCCGGCACTTCGATGCCCGGAATGTAACGAAGCTGACGGCGCAGCTTATGCGCCAATACTTCAGCCCGCGTTACCAGCTGATGCCCTTCCATGGCCAGCTGATGCCGCGCCATATCGAGGGACGCCAGGAAAATATAATTCGGGCTCGTGCTCTGCAACAGCTGATGGACCCGCGTAATATTGCGCACATCGACGCGATGGCCCTTCACATGGAGCATGGAGGTCTGCGTCAACGAGCCTGTTAATTTATGCGTGCTTTGGGCCACCACATCGGCACCGGCTGCCAACGCTTCGATAGGCAAGCGGTCGCCGAAGGGCAGATGCGGGCCGTGCGCTTCGTCGACGAGGACGATAACGCCCCGTTCGTGAGCGATGTCCACGATGGCTTTAATATGAACGGCAATGCCGTAATAGTTTGGATAGGTTAGCACTAGTGCCTTCGCTTCCGGATGTTCTGTCAGAACGCATCGCACTTCATCCGGCGTCGTCCCTAAGGGCACACTCCACCGTTCATCGAAACGACCTTCTAAGTATACCGGCTTCGCACCGCTGAGCATGAGACCGCCAATGACAGACCGATGGGCTTCGCGGGGGATGATCACCTTGTCCCCTTCGCCGACGGTGCCCATGATCATGGTCTGAATGGCCGCCGTAGTGCCGTTAATGGAAAACCATGTGTAATCGGCGCCGTACAGGTTCGCTGCCAACTCCTGTGCCTCTTTTAAGACACCTTCCGGCTCATGCAAGTCATCTAAGGCATACATGACGCCTAGGTCGTACGGTAGCGCCGGCCCCATCCATTCCTGCAAGAGCGACGGCGCGCCAACGCCAATTTTATGACCCGGTGTATGGAACGGCACAAAGTGCTCCTTCGCGTAGTCCTCTAAGGCCTTCGTGAATGGCTGTTTCGTTTGATCCAATGAATATCGCATAGGAACCGCCTACTTGAAGGTATCCACGAAGTAACGACGCAGCTGTGCCCCTTTTTCGTTCGGCATCTTAATGGCTTCTAAGGCCGTGCGCAATGAATCCTGCAAGGTGTAATCTTTAAAATGCTCCGGTTTTACCCACGCAAAGTCAGTGTGCTCATGAGACAGCACCACGTCCTTCGAATCGGTTTCGGCAATGAAAATAACGCCGGTCAAGAAGTTAAGACCGGTGCGCGCATAGGACCACAAACCAGCCATGTCCAAAATATTGATGTGCAAGCCCGTTTCTTCGCGCACTTCGCGGACGGCAGCGTTCGCCATGTCTTCGCCAAACTCTAAGCCACCGCCCGGGAATTCCCAAGGGCGCAAGCCTTCTTTATCTTTCTTCTGCAACAACAACACTTCTTCACCGCAGAATATCATGCACTTAACAGACAAACCCATGCGGGCCTTCTTCGCGCGCGCCAACGGGCGGGTGCGCTTGTGATTTTTCTTATCTCCATAACGTACTAACATAGCCTATCTCCTTCATTCTATCAAAAAGAGACTATACGATACCGTATAGTCTCTTCGCCGTTTATGTTTAGGTTCAATTAGCGCGGTCGATGACCTTTCTTGGGATTATATAGATTCATCCCCTTGTCAATACCTACGCGCAAGGTCCCCAACACAGCTTCTGCCATGTCGCGAATGCCATCGGCTACCTTCTGTTTTGCCTCGTCCGGAAACGGGGCCAACACATGATCGACTACCGTCCACTGCGGCAACGGACGACCGATGCCCACGCGGAAATGAGGAAATTCCGATGTGCCCATATGGGCGATTAAGGACTTAATGCCATTATGGCCGCCGGCACTGCCGTTAGGACGAATGCGCAGCTTGCCCACCGGTAAATCCATATCGTCATATACACAATATACGTCGGCCGGATCGATTTTGTAGTACCGCATAATAGGGCCTACTGCTTCGCCGCTTGCATTCATGAAGGTTTGCGGCTTCACGAGCAGCACCTTTTCACCATCCACAGTGATCGTGGAGACCAGTGCTTTCATCGTTTCCTTCCACGGCGTATGTGCTTCCTTAGCCGCAATGGCGTCGATAACCATGAACCCGATATTGTGTTTTGTCTTTTCGTACTCACTGCCCGGGTTGCCCAGGCCTACCACTAATTTCACCAGTAACCTCTTACTTGTCGAACAAGTTGCTTACGGATACGTCGTGGAAAATACGCATGATAGCTTCGCCCAAAAGCGGTGCTACCGAAAGAGAGGTAATCTTCGGTAATTTGTGTTCCGGCGGCAAGGAAATCGTGTTGGTTACGATTAATTCCTTAATGTTGGAGTTTGCGATGCGTTCGCAAGCCGGATCCGTCAATACAGCGTGCGTTACGCAAGCCATAACGGATTTAGCACCAAATTCCTTCAACGCTTTTGCGCCTTCTACCAAGGATCCTGCCGTATCTACGATATCGTCGATGATAATGCAGTTTTTGCCTTCTACGTTACCGATAAGGTTCATAACCTTAGCTACACCCGGCTGCGGACGTTTCTTTTCGATAATCGCAATCGGTGCACCAACGCGGTCAGCTAAGTCGCGCGCACGGGTTACACCGCCCAAGTCCGGGGATACAACGATTAAATCTTCCATTTTCTTTTCGTTGATGTATTTTGCCAAAATGGAGGCACCAAGCAAATGATCAACCGGCACATTGAAGAAGCCCTGAATCTGACCGGCATGAAGGTCTACGGTTACCAAACGCGTAATACCTGCGGTCTGCATCAAATCAGCTACCAATTTAGCCGTAATCGGTTCACGACCGCGCGTTTTGCGGTCCTGACGAGCGTAGCCATAGTACGGTACAACAGCCGTAATGTGACGAGCGGATGCACGTTTTAAAGCATCAGCCATTACCAACAATTCGATTAAGTTGTCGTTAACCGGATAGCTCGTCGGCTGTACGATAAATACGTCCTTACCGCGTACGCTTTCATCAATCATGATCTGCACTTCGCCGTTGTTGAATCGGCCTACGAATGCTTCGCCCAAGGGTAAGCCTAAGTAATCACAGATTTCCTTTGCTAATTCAGGATTTGCGTTGCCTGTGAAAATTTTAAGTTTCTTACCATCTTCAAATGCCATGTTTCGATACCCCTCTTTTGATTATAACTAGTATTCGGAAGCGATCACACTTCATTGCCTTACCATTGTATACTATTTTTACCGTCTTGTGTAATTTTTTTGAAAAATTTCTGTATTAATCCTGTGTTATTTCGTCATGTGAGCTATGCGTTCTATTCCCTGTGAAATGAACGTCCCCCAAGACGGAACGACTGTAAAGTAACTAAGGACTTATTTCTTTTTAAACGTGTCGTCAGTAACCCAGTTTTCCTTTACGATCTGGCGTGCACGGCCTACGGCTAATGCTTTGCCCGGTACGTCCTTCGTAATGGTAGAACCGGCGCCGATGTAGCTATAGTCGCCTACAGAAACCGGAGCCACCAAGTTGGAGTTACAGCCTACGAAGGCGCCGTCGCCAATCTTCGTGCGGTGTTTAATTTTACCATCATAGTTAACGGTGATGGTACCGCAACCGATGTTAACGCCGCTTCCCACATCGCTGTCGCCAATGTAGGACAAGTGCGGGAATTTCGTACCTTCGCCAACGATGCTGTTCTTCACTTCAACGAAGTTGCCGATGTGAACCTTGTCGCCAATTTCCGTGTTCGGACGAAGATGTACATACGGTCCAATGTCAGTGCCGTTAGCGATAGCGCAGTCGTGCGCATAGGTGAAATGAATCACATTGTCGTCACCAACGGTTACGTTTGTAAGGCGGGTATAAGGTCCAATTTCGCAGTTTTCGCCAATAACCGTGTTGCCCTGAAGAACCGTGCCCGGATGCAAGATCGTATCGCGGCCCACTTTAACCGTCGTATCCACATAGGTAGTAGCCGGGTCGATTAAGGTAACGCCGTCAGCCATCAACTGTTTATTGGTGCGTTCGCGAAGCAAGCGTTCCGCTTCAGCCAACTGGGCACGAGAGTTAACGCCTAAGGCTTCTTCGTTAGCAGCCGTCATGTAGGCGCTAACGCGTTCGCCGGCAGCTACCAAGATGCCCACTACGTCAGTAATATATAATTCGCCTTGCGCGTTATCGGAAGACAACTGGGACAAACAAGGCCATAATTTTTCGCTATCAAAAGCGTACATGCCGGTGTTGATTTCATGAACGGCTAATTCTTCCGGTTTGCCATCCTTCTGTTCTACGATGCGCACTACACGGCCTTCAGCATCGCGAATAATACGGCCATAGCCGGTAGGATCGTCAAAGGATGCAGTCAATACCGTTGCAGCAGCTCCGGTTTCCTTGTGTTCCTTCACGAGCGCAGCCAAGGTTTCTGCCGTTACGAGCGGCGTATCGCCACAGAGCAAGATGATGGTGCCCTTGTAATCGCCTAAGAGGGGCTGAGCCTGCTTAACGGCATGGCCGGTACCATTCTGTTCTTCCTGTACCACAAATTCGGCAGCATCGCCTAAGTAGTTGTGAACTTCTTCACCACCGAAGCCAATGATGACTACGTTGCGGTCCGTACCCAATTCCTTTACCGTGTCTAAAACCCGTTCTACCATCGGTTTGCCACCAACGCGGTGCAACACCTTCGGCAGTTTAGATTTCATGCGCGTGCCCTTGCCGGCCGCCAAGATTAAGGATGTAATATGTTCCATTGCTAATTTGCCTCCTGCGCCGGCTTATCCAATACCGGCTCAATATCGATTTGTTTTGTCAATTCGTCCACACCGTGCAAGACAAACAACGCACCGAAGTCATCTACCACCTTCGGATGCGGTGTTTCCGTCGCTACGAGCACGCCAATACCTACGACCTGGCCACCCATTTCGGCTACCAGCTCGCGCATGCCATTCGCCGTGCCACCGGCCTTCATGAAATCGTCGATGAGGAGCACTCTCGACTGTGGCGGTATAGCCCGTTTCGTCAGCGACATGGTCTGGATACGCCGTGAGGAACCGGTTACATAGTTGATGCTAATAGCGGACCCTTCCGTTACCTTGCTGTCACGCCGTGCGATGACCAGCGGTTTATTGAAGGCGCGCGCTACCATCACGGCTAGGGGAATGCCCTTCGTTTCCACCGTCATGATGTAATCCGGCGCTGTTGCCGCAAAGCGGGTCATGATGATTTCACCAAGGCGACTGGCGCAGTGCCAATCGTATAAAATGTCCGACATATACAAGAAACCACCGGGAATAATGCGGTCCGGTTCCTGCAAACGCTGTTGCACCTCGCGCAGTACCGATTCGGCCCGTTCCCCTTCCCGGTAAGGTATAAAACGCACGCCACCGGCCACGCCGGCCACCGTTTCTAAGGTGCCCAAATTGAAAGCCCGCAGCGATTCTTTTACACAAGCCAGGTCCTCGCTTAACGTCGATTTGGCTATATCGAAGAATTCGCAAAAATAGCTGAGCGGAATTAACTCCTGCGGCGAGTCCGCCAGCAGCTTGGTCAGCGCCACCATGCGTTCCACCCGTCGTACCTTTGTCACGATATCCCTCCTTAACTAAAAATAATGCCGTTGCCCCGCAACGAACATTGTTCTCCACTAGTCTAGCACAAAACGAACAATAAATACATAATCAGTGTTAAATTTTCGGAAAATCCTCTGAAATTTTCTAAAAATCGTCAACTCATTACCGAACGTTCTGTGAAATCAACAGCCCTAACGTAAAATGACGCCTCCTCTATCGAGGAAGCGTCATCCGCTATCATATGCAATTTGCCGTAGAGCCAATAGCCGCATCAAGCGCTTTGTACATTTGGGTTCATGGTAAAGGGCCTAAAAACGGTAAAAGAGTCGACTAGGAAGTTCCTAACAACCTTCTTAGCCGACTCTGGCGCATTTTAGATGTTAATTCAAGACATATACCGTTACAGTCTGACGACCGTAATCAATGGCCTCACCATGAGTGTCCATTCCCAAATCAATGCGATTGCCTACAATGGCGCCGCCTGTATCATCAGCTATTGCGTAGCCATAGCCTTCGATGTACAAGCGAGTTCCCAACGGAATAACCGAAGGGTCAACTGACACTAAACCGTGTCGTAATAAATTCCCCCGAGCGGTGTACGCTGAGTTGCCCGGGTCCTGTGACGAGTATGCACTGGCTTCCATCGTCAATACCTGACGATAGGCTAAGCCACTGTGCTGACTCAATAACGCAGACGTGCGGCTGTCGATTTCACCGGTTGCCGGTAAACCGTTAGCCTTTTGAAAGCGCATAAGCGCATTGGCTGTGCCTTGACCGAAAACACCATCAATTGCTCCCGGCGAATAGCCGCTGTTAGCCAAACGTGCTTGTAAGTCCATTACGGAACGACCGCGGTCGCCGTAACGGGATACTTCTACTGAACTGCGCCCTCTGGACGCCTGCTGTGAAGCAGTAAATTTCTTGTTATTCTCTTCCATAGTGCTGAGGGTTCTGCTGTCTACCGAACCGGTAACAGGTAAGCCCATCTGCTGCTGAAAAACACGCACCGCATATTCCGTGTTATTCCCGAATACGCCGTCAGCCTTATCAATCAGGTACCCCTGAGTGATCATCAGCTGCTGAACGTGCTCTACCTCACTGCCACTATCTCCTCGTTCTACGTTGGCCAAAGCGACCGACGTCCCTAACAGGAGCAAGGTGAAGAGAACCGTCAATATTCTAAGCTGTTTCAAGATTTCCACCTCGTATCTAAATGCAAACTTATTTTACAGCATTTTGGGATTTTTGTCAAAATTTGATGGTCTTACAAGCTGTCTAACACCACTTTTATCAAAAATTTAAACCCTTTTCCCCACCTTAGTTATAATCGCTAAAAAAGTCCTTACTAACGCAGCCGGGTGGCTCATAACCTGCCTAACCTAGATAAAATATAAGTTGTTGGTTATCTTCACTTCATCTCCTAGGTCATCCTAATATGTTAAAAAGGCATACCACTCAATTTATGAAATAATTTAATGGATTATACTAATTTTCACCAATTTTTTTCGGTAACAACAAAATCGTAGCGTATCCACCCTACCGTGGGGGTACGCTACGATTTGTAATGTTTAAATTCAACTGTCTCGTTACATCGAGTTTTGGGAACTTATTTCACGGTAACGACGTCCTTACTTACTCGAAGTTCTTGTGTTCACCCAGCACCGGCGGTACTTTATCCGGATGCTTGGTGAAATAACGAAGTACCACATAGCCGCAAAGCCCGGATGTAATGGAGCCCATGAAGATACCGATTTTCGCCATTTCCTGTGCTTCCCCTGGTGGGAATGCCAACAGGTCAACGAACAAGCTCATGGTGAAACCAATACCACAGCACAGCGCAATGCCGTACACATGGCCCCATGTGGTGTTGTGCGGCATGTCCACGATTTTCGTCTTAACCAGTACGTACATGGTGCCAAATACGCCAATCTGCTTGCCTACAAAGAGGCCTACGGCAACGCCTAAGACAACCGGATGGAACAGGTCCTGGAAGGTGAAATTACCAGCCGACACACCGGCATTAGCAAAACCGAATACCGGCACGATGAGGAAGGTTACCCAGTTGCTGAGCTTGTGTTCCCACTCCATAAGCGGATACACCACTTTGCCTTCGTGAATGCTCTTGAACGGAATGGTCATGGCCAAGATTACGCCGGCCAAGGTCGCATGAAGGCCAGACTGGAAAATACAGAACCACAGCCCTATGCCGAGCAAGATGTACGGCACCGGACGATGGTAATTCTGCTTGTTAATGTAGAACAACACCGCAATAATCACGGCAGCGCCACCGAGGTACATGAACTGTAACGAATCGGTGTAGAAAATGGCGATGATGACGATAGCCATCAGGTCATCCATTACGGCCAAGGTGGTTAAGAACACCTTCATGGCCACCGGAACGCGAGACCCTAAAATCGACACGATACCGATAGCAAAGGCAATATCCGTCGCCGTCGGAATGGCCCAGCCATGAATAAATTCACCATGACCACCATTGAATAAACCATAAATGATGGCCGGTACGGACAAGCCGAAGAAAGCGCCAATGCCAGGCAAGAAACGCTTAGCGTTGGTATTCAGCTCGCCGTCAATCATTTCACGTTTTACTTCCAAGCCAACGAGGAGGAAGAATATGGCCATAAATACGTCATTGATCCATAAATGAATCGGCAACGGACCCGCTTCGAGATGAAGGAAACCAAAGTAATACGGGGCCATGCCTGAATTGGCCATTATAATACCAAATATAGCAGCTACTAACAATAAAACGCCGCCTGCCGAAGCAGACTGAAAAAAGTAAACTAATCTCTCCATACGCATCCCATCTTTCTTCACAAAATACTCTACAATACGCAGCGTGCCCTCTTACCTACACCGGGAACTACGGGCTTTTTTACTAACTATACGCGACAACATTCACACACTATCAGCAAAAGTTGATAACTGATGTAAGTATCTCAAAGTGTTTATAAATCTGCTTTTGTCCTATTAGTCATCGCATTAATTCCTATTGTACTTATATTTTATCACATTTATAACTAATAGTAAACTAAAAACGCATGTATACATAGAGGAAAGACGATGAAGTTCAAAAGCAACAAAAAAGTAGTCACCGCAGTGACTACTTTTCATCGGTTACGCTGTATTCAGTTATTACTACTTAGCGACGCCTTTGCTAAACAAGCTATGCAGCATAAAGGCTAGCTTCAGCACCATGTAATCGTCATAGTGCCGCATGTCGTAGCCGGTTAAGCGCTTCAGCTTTTGAATTTGGTATTGCAAGGTGTTCTTGTGGATAAAGAGCTCTTCCGCAATAACGGACACGGATCCGTTATGTTCCCCAAAGAGTTGTAATATATGTTTAAATTCGGCGATTTCCTTTTGCGATAGCGCCCCTAATACTTTATCAACGAGCTGCAGTTGACGATCCTTATTGGTGTCATTGATGAGGAGTTCAATGGTCAGCTTTTCGTACTCATAGCTAGCCGCGCCGTTAGCAGCTGCCGTAGTTACCAACGGCCCGTTTTGCAAGGTTAAGAGCGCATCTTGGTAGGATTTCTTGAAGTCCTGATGAACAGCACTGCCATACGCAATGGTAACGGCCGGCACAGAAGCCAGCGCTTCTTCTAATATACGGCGCAGCATTTTTTCGCTTTTAAGCTTATATAAGACTACAAATAACTGCTCGTGCTCCATCCATAAAACGCTGCGCTTCGACAGGGCGATGTTGGCCGTATCAAAGGCCATATTCAGCTGATGGCGAAGGTCTTTATATACATTAAATTGCGGTGCCTCCACCTTAATGATGCAAACTCGTTTTAAGCCTTCATCAAGGAGCCACTGCGCTTCAATGGCGGCGTCCCATCGATTGCCGAACGCATCGCCATAGAACAGCAAATCTTCTACGAGCATGCGGCTTCGTTCCGCGTCGCGCTGCTGCAAGGTGCGCACCTCGTCTTCCAGCACTAAAATCTCCGTCATTTTACGGAGAATATTGCCATAGGTCATCACCTGCTGCGGATCGCCGGTAATACCAATAACGGCGATGGTCTCCCCATTCACGTGAACGGGCACGTTAATGCCGGGCCGCGTTCCTTCGTAGGTGTCTTCCGGCGACACGATGAGCATTTGGTTGGTCTTCACCACCGTCAACGCCCCTTCATGATAGGTTCCCACGCGCTGCGGGTCCGTACTGGCAATAATCGTACCATCCGTGTCGATAAAGTTAATATCTTGCTTGATGATAGTCTTCATGCTTTCCACAATATTTTGCGCAACTGTTACCGAAACCTTCATGACGTCACCTTCCCAAATTCCAAGCGCTAACCCCCGCCGTACTCCCTGCAGGGTGTTTATTTCACAGAGTTAAATCCACGTTTTAACGATGCGACCAATCGACTTACCGGCGTTCATGGCCAGCTCGTGCACGTTCTCGATGGCCGTATCGAGGCTCATGGGCTCATTGACGATAGGCAGCACCAAGGATATTCCTTTATCATACACATTTTCCGTGTCCAGCGCAACGCCGCCAACGACGGCAATAACGGGAATGTGTTGCTTCGCCGCCAAGTTAGACACGCCTACCGGCGCTTTGCCATACGCCGTCTGATTGTCCATGCGCCCTTCGCCGGTGACCACCAAATCGGCGCCCTTCAAGTGCTCTTCCATCTGAATAAGCATCATCACTGCTTCGATGCCGCGCATTTTTTCCGCCTTCGCAAAAGCCATCATGCCAGCCCCTAAGCCACCGGCCGCACCGGCGCCGGGCACATCCACCACATCCATGTGCAAATCGCGCTTCACAATGTCCGCATAGCGCTTCAAATAACCGTCCAACACGTTGCGCATCGCTTCGTCGGCGCCTTTTTGCTTGCCAAAGATGTGGGACGCCCCATGAGGCCCGCAGAGCGGATTGTCGACGTCGCACAAGATGGTGAAATTAACATCCTTCACGCGCGGATCCATATGCTCAGTAGAAATGCGTGTCACCCGCCCCAACGATTCGGCTGCCGGTGGCAAGATACGGCCGTCTGCGTCTAAAAATTCAGCACCGAGCGCACAAGCGACACCCATGCCACCGTCATTAGTCGCGCTACCACCGATGCCCATGTAAACATCCTTTGCCCCTTTTGAAATCGCATCTAGCACCATTTGGCCTGTGCCATAGGTGGAGGCTTTTAAGGGATTTAATTCGGATTTTGGCACCAGCGTAATGCCTGACGCCGCCGCCATTTCAAGGATTGCCGTGTTACCGTCAATCATGCCGTACGTGGCGATCGTATCAGCGCCTAACGGTCCTTGTACCTTCACCTTGTTATACGTACCCTTACGAGCCGTTACGATAGCCTCTACCGTTCCTTCGCCGCCGTCGGCAATGGGCACAATAGAAAAATTAGCATTGGGCACAATCTTGGCAATGCCTTCCTTTACATATTCACCAATAGCGTAGCTCGAAGCGCTCCCCTTAAAGGAATCAATAGCCAACACGATTTTCTTAGTATCCATAGTTATTTCCTCACTTTTAGCGATGTATCTGACAAACTACAAATGCATAAATCATAATCTTGTAATGATTATATAGCATACTCAGATTTAAATTGTATGTTACCGGTAACATACAATGTCATTGTTAGGCCAAGAAATTTAGGCATTATTTGTGAAGAAATCTATCTGTGTTAATACTGCGTTATGTCCTCGTGCAAGCGGCACAGCGTCTTCACGAGGTCTGCTAAAAGTGGATTATCCACCGATTTATGGGTGCACAGCACGGTCTGAATCACCACATTCGTATCGTACGGCGTCCAAACGAGGTTGTCCGATGGGTCGTGTAAAAATCCCTGCGCAATAACGATGCCTTTTTGGGCCATAACATTGGTTAGCGTCGTGTCGTGATCCGCACTGGTGAAATAATCGATGGTGCCGGTAGCAATCTCCTGCTCTACTAATTTCACCTGGTACGTCAACGTAGGCTGTGAAATAAACAGCTGTTCCGCCGCGCGATTGAAGTTCCCCACTTCGGCCAGTGTCAAAATGTACTCGATTTGCTTTGTGTTCAATCGTGGCCCTCCTTTCTGCTAACTATGGCTATTTTCACCTCTGTGTTTCAGCTGGCAAATGCCCTGCGTCATGGTCCCCATCGGGCAATACACGCAGAACCCACGCGGCTTGAAGAAACGCATCGTAATGAGCCCCAATAGCGTCGATGTCATCATAAGGCCATAAAAACCAAAGGCGAATTGCGCAATCCACGGCGATACGGGCGTATGCATGGCAAAAGCCCACGGCAAATCAAAGGTCCAAAACACACGAACCACTTCGGTAAGCGTGCGCGTATCCATGGCCACCAAAACCGTTACGACAAGCATGTTGATGAACATGGACATAAAGAACACCAGAAACCCATAGCGGAAGTATTTTGTCCGCATAAATGACGGCAGCGGCCGATTCAGCGAAAAGGTCTGCCCCGTCTTGTAAAATAACTGGCCCCGGCCGCAGTATTTATTACAGTAGCTCTTGTCGCCCTTGAAGATGGCAAAGGCTAACGGCGTTAAGAAGAAAATCATGCCCAACCAGGCAAATAAGATGTTAAAGAAGCCTAGCACGTAATACGCCAGTTCGCCAAGCCAGAGATAATCATACCAATGTTTAGTGCGCATGCTGCGTCGCCTCCCTTGGCTGTAATTCAATAGCCGATGCAGGACAAACACGGACACACGTGCCACAGCCTACACAGCGCTCTGTGTGGATATGCGCTTTTATACCATCTTCGATAGTGATAGCCTCACGAGGACACTCCTTCATGCACGTGCCACAAGCGACACAGTAAGAAGATACGTGAGCGATTTTAGGGGATAACATGGATAATCTCTCCATTCATTTCAAATTTTAGAGTTGATGTACTACTATTTAAAAATCTCACTAAATAAACAACGTCATAATATCGTCTACTTTCTGTGAAATCTTCATTTTTTGAGCATATGCATGTAATCTGTAAAGATCCTTATCTTTACTTTTAACATAGCAATGAATAGCCTTAGCAAAAATCTCAGATTCCATTTCAGCTCTATGCTTAATCAAATCACAAATGGTTCGTTCTTTATTATATGCCTTAACGCTATTACCGAATATAGTTTTAACCGTAGTAACTCCCAGTTCGTGAATCTCTTTACTAACATAATGGACTCGTACATTGCTTGGCATTCTACTAGTATTATAACCTTTGTAAACAGTAACCTCTAGGTCTTGAGGAATAACATCCGTCATATCGTGAAAAACCAAAGCAGAAACGTAAGAATAGATAGCAACACTGTATTTCTGCTGAAAGAAATACTGCTCATCATAATCACCGGTAGAATCAATATATATGCCTCTATCAATACGAGTAAGTTCACCAGAATCTACAAGACGAGTTAAATATATCGTGGGAATATTTAACGCAATTAATTGCTTACGAGTTATAATACCGTTTGAAGATGTGAGAAAAGACTTAATTTGATTGAAATAGCCCATAATAACACCTCCTCAATTTGTTGTTTTTATACTTAGATTATACAGAAGTATAAGCATATACACAACAACAGCGGTTCGAATTTCTAGGCGGCCCTTTGGGCCTTCGCTAAATTAGAGGAGATGTGAAGCGGATGTACGGCTAGGAATGCTAGAAGCGTCTTATTTCAGAGTCATAGTATTTTAGATGTACGAATCCTTAGTCGTGCCGATGGCACTCCGCTGGATTCGGGTAGATGAATGACTTACGTTCGGCTCTTACTCTGTATATACGAATTTCTTGTCCGCCCTACGGGCTACTCGAAATTCGAAAGTTGTGTTTACTACGGCTCTATCTATACTGCCAAGCCTGAAATCCAGAGATGTTTTCCGCTAAATGGCTATATTGCTTTGCAACTTCCTATCCCGCTCCTATGGCGAATTCACAACGTTAGTAAATTGTCGGCACTACCGTTGAGTCGCAAGAAAGTGACCGTCACACATTTGCGCGTCGTGCTTTGCACTCCTTCAAATGTGGACGTCTACTTTTCCCAGACCGTCGCCAGACGGTCCACTTATTCTCGACACCAGCTGTTTATCTTGTTGGTCGGCGACGCCCCGTGACGGGATAGTAGTGCAAAATAAGGATAACAAAAGAGGGTCTACCAAAGGTAGACCCTCTTTTGTTATCCTTAATCAGCGACTTCCTATCCTCCCAGGGCGTCGCCACCCAAGTACTTTCGGCGTTTACGAGCTTAACTACTGTGTTCGAGATGGGAACAGGTGGACCCTCGTAGCTATCGTCACTGAATTTGTCAGAGTTTGTACTCTGAAAACCGCATAGAAGTTATTAATTTGTTTGCACTTTAGAATTTTCTGATTAAGTAGTAGATAATCTACAGTAGTTTAATTTCGATGCTTCGATGGCTGTGGATTTTTCTTCGAAAAATCTTACGCCACGAACTAAACGATTCACACGAATTTATGCGTCGCGACTGAGTCGCTCCTTTAAATTCGGTTCACTGTTTAAGTAAAGCCCTCGATCTATTAGTACCAGTCAGCTCCAAGCCTCACAGCTCTTCCACACCTGGCCTATCAACCATGTCGTCTACATGGGATCTTACTAACTTATGTTATGAGAAACCTCATCTCAAGGCTGGTTTCACGCTTAGATGCTTTCAGCGTTTATCCGTCCCGAACGTAGCTACCCAACTGTACCCTTGGCAGGATAATTGGTACACCAGCGGTTCGTCCACTCCGGTCCTCTCGTACTAGGAGCAGCCCCCTTCAAGTTTCTTACGCCCGCGATGGATAGGGACCGAACTGTCTCACGACGTT
>ERZ791611.548-NODE-548-length-35125-cov-5.869233_pt1 | contig 35125 bp, 56 predicted proteins | sample MGYA00510275_ERZ791611 | MGnify/ENA primary metagenome ERZ791611 (study PRJEB30046, sample SAMN00791912) | human gut metagenome | study: EMG produced TPA metagenomics assembly of the A metagenome-wide association study of gut microbiota in type 2...
TAAATAGACCGAGTATCCTGCTGGCAGATGAGCCCACAGGAAACTTAGATCCTAAGAACTCCTTTGAAATTATGAAGCTCTTAGAGGAAATCAACGAAAGAGGCACAACGGTTCTGGTGGTTACACATAACAGAGAAATCGTAAATGCGTTTAAAAAGCGTGTAATTACCATGAAGAAAGGCGTCATTGTAAGTGATGAACAAGAAGGTGAATATCTGAATGAGAATTAGTACGATTGCTTATGTATTAAAACAGGGATTTAAAAACATTTGGAGAAATCTGCGATTTTCTCTGGCATCCATTGCAACTATGTCAGCATGTATCTTTTTATTCGGTTTGTTCCTTTCCATTATTATGAACTTCCGCTATATTGTAGATACTGCGGAGGAAGGCGTAGCCGTTGTCGTTTACTTTGATAAAGGCATCAAACAGGAAGAAATTGACCAAATCGGAGCAGATATCGAGAAGCAGCCGGAGGTGGCGGATGTGAAGTATATTTCCGCAGACGTAGCTTGGGATGAATTCAGCGAAGTATACTTAGGCGGAGATGAAGATATGGCAGAGGGATTTAAGGATCAGGATAATCCGCTGGCAAACTCCGCACGCTTTGATGTATATCTGAAAGAAGTAGAAAGTCAGGCAGACCTTGTAAAACATATTGAAGGTCTGGAAGGCGTTCGAGAAGTAAAACAGTCAAAAGAAGCGGCAGATATGCTGTCAACCTTTAATAAACTGGTTGGATATGTATCGATTGTTATTATTTTAATTCTTCTGGCAGTGGCATTTTTCCTTATTAACAATACTATTACGATGGGTATTTCTATTCGTCAGGAAGAAATCGGTATTATGAAACTTATTGGCGCTACGGATTTCTTTGTCAGAGTACCGTTTATTATTGAAGGTATTCTCTTAGGTACTATCGGTGCGGCGCTTCCAATGGGTATTTTATACATGATTTATGAAAAAGCAGTAGAATATGTGATTACCAGATTTAATATTCTGGGTGGATTTCTTCAATTTCTGGATGTTTGGGAAGTATTCCGTTTCTTACTGCCGGTCGGAGTAGGACTGGGTATTGGTATCGGTTTAATCGGAAGTATTGTTTCCCTTAGAAAGCACTTAAAGGTATAAGACAGGGAGAGCCGCATGAAATTAAAGAACAAGAAAACTGCAATGCTGCTGGCAAGCTGTCTGGCAATTTCTAATGTACTTTCCGTATCGGCAGCAAATGAGACGGAAGTAAACAAGAAGAAGACAGAGCTGGAAAGTCAGATAGAAGATAAAGAACAGCAGGTAAGCTCTTTGCAGCAGCAGAAGGACAATGTGCTGTCCGCTATTAAGAAATTAGATGAAAAGTATGCCAAAGCACAGGAAAATCTGGATACTTTAACAGGACAGATTGAAGATAAGAATGCTGAAATCGAAAAAAACAGTGCAGAGCTGGAAAAAGCAAAAGAAAAAGAAGCAATCCAGTATGAAGATATGAAAAAGAGAATACAATATCTTTATGAGGCAGGAAATATTTCAATGATTTCTGTTATTCTGGGAGCAGATGATTTTGCAGAGGCATTGAGCCGAACAGAAAATTTCAGACAGCTTACTTCTTATGACCGAAAACAATTAGAAAAATATAAAAAGACCTGTAAGAAAATCGAAAATCTGGAAAAGGATTTAAAGAAAGAAAAGTCAGACTTAGAAGAATACAAACAATCTGCTGAGGAAGAAAAGAGTAATATTGAAACTTCTATTAGTAAAAAGCAGGAAGAAATTACAAAGTTTGAAGCGGGTATTGACGCTGCGGTAATGGAACAGTCTGACTTAGAAGGTGAACTGGCAATTCAGAATGAGATTTTGAAGCAGATGAAAGAGGAAGTGCAAAGCGCAGGAGGACAGGAAAGCTCTTCTCCTTCCAATGAAAGCACAAATTCTGATGCAAATAAGACAGAGCAGCCAGAGTCAAAACCGGAAGTAAAGCCGGAAGAGAAACCGAATACACAGCCGGAGACAAAGCCGGAGGAAAAACCGGATAACAGTCAGTCTGAGAACAGTGGTTCTCCACAGTTTTGAAAAAATCGGCAATGCCTATTATAATATAATAGCTTTCCAATCATAAAGCATACCTGCCGGTATAGTATAGTGGTAATACAGAGCAATGGTAATGCTCAGCGCTCAGTTCAATTCTGGGTACCGGCACCATCATGATAAATAAAGGGTTTTTGAAGCCTTAGATATATCAACCCGAAAACAACCCGAAAAAATTGGGTTGTTTTTTCGGGTTTTTATGCTAATATGAGGGTATAGAGGTGGTTTATATGACGATTATCAGAGATAAAAAGCAGCTGATCATGAAAGGCAAGCTAACCCGCTGGGACGGCAGCTATTACAATTATGAGATACCGGCACTTGCCAAAACAGAAGCAAAGGCAGCGAAAGAGGAAATCATTTTTAAGGATGAATTTAAAAAAAGGCAAGAGGATATTAAAATTCGGTTATCGGCTGGTGAATACATAGAGGAGATTCTGGGGCCAACACCGCAAATAGCTGACTACCCAAAAAGTAAAATAAAAGAATACAAGAAAAAATATGATGAAAACATAGCAAAAGCCAAAGGACTTTTTAAGCCAAAAACTCAAACACGCAAGGATAGGCTTTTTAACAGCGTATGCGAGGACTTTTTAAGCAGGTATGTAGATGTTAAAGAATCCACAAAAAAGACGAAGGAAGACGATTTAAAGCGCCCTGTAGCAAGGTTTGGGGATAGGGATATCGTAACAATCACGTCGGAGGAGCTACAGGAATACATATGGCAGCTTGATTATGAGATTTCAGAGAGGTCGGTTAAGAAAATATTTTACGCAATGAATCCGGTCTTTCAGCTTGCTGTAGAAAAGGGATACATTCCTGCAAATCCCATGAGCAAAGTAAAACGAAGAATTAACAAGGATAAACCAAGAGAGGAAATGAAAATATGGGAACCGGATGAATTTCAGCTGTTCCTGGATGAGTTCCCAGAAAAAGACCGTTTTTATTATTTCTTTGAATTTTTATATTTCATGGGGACTAGATCGGGCGAAGCAAACGCCCTTACATGGAACGACATCCATTTCAATGAGAACACCGTGGAAATAAAAAAATCCGTATCTTTCAAGCTGCGTCCATATAAAATAACATCACCAAAGAATCCGAATGCACACAGAAAAATATCAATGCCGAAAAGGATACATGAATCATTAAAAGAGTTATACAAGCTGCAGAAGGAGTATGAGGGATTCACACTGGATTGCTTTGTGTTTGGCTTTGACAAGCCGCTGGACCCGGAAACTGTACGCCGGGTAAAGCGTGAAAAAGTAAAAGCGGCCAATGAAAAGGATGAAAATAAGAATAAACAACTTGAATTGATCAGAGTACACGATTTCAGGCACTCTCACGCGAGTTATCTAATAAATAACATGTCTGATCAGTTTACAGATTTTGACGTCGCAAAGCGACTGGGAGATACGGTACAGACACTGCACAATACATATGCGCACTGGTTTAAACAGCGTGATAAGAGTATCATTGATTTTATGGATAAAGATGCATGTAAAAAAAAGGATGATGATTTTAAGAGAACGAATGCAATACGATATGATGAACTGAAAGCACTCAAAGAATTATTAGATAATGATATAATTACAAAAGAGGAATTTGAAATAAAAAAGAAAGAGTTTTTAGGAATATAAAAAGGATGAGTAAATTCATCCTTTATTATATTGTCTAAAAAAGGTAAATAATTCATTTAAAGTTATTCTGTGATTATGTAAGAATTCGTTAAACCAGAATTCCATAGACTTAGCATCGTCAATTTCTGATTGAGTGCAGTTGCCATCTATTATCTTATCTCTATTCAGCGAATAAGTACACTTTTTGTCACTTGTGCTGGCGATTACTTCGTTAGGCGGTAAAATGGAGATTTCAATGTTTTTATCAAGTTTACTTGTATAAATAATGCCTTCATCTTTACCGGGAATATATAGTAGATTTTCTGTATTTACGTTAAAGTCAACATTTATATAGTTTTCTCCTTTGGAAATTTCAACATCTTTTAATATCGCTGCTTTAATATCGTCATAATCACGAGGTTTTTGTAATTTATATTCTTTTAAAGCCTGATCGATGATGGACTTACCTTCCTTTTTAGCAAAATATTCAACGCTATCTCTGAATTCGTTTTCAGATAAACCTATATTGGATAATATCTCTTTGTAATCTTTTTTCACATCATCTAATGCTGCCCCATCGGAAGAAGAAATTATCTCATCATTTACATCCTTAACAAAATAATTTGTTGCCTGTGAATCTTCCATATAAGTTATATTACCGCTTTTACCATCATCAACATCAACACTTATTATCGCATCATTGTCGTCATTATAAAGTATGACTTCATAGTTATAATTAGGCTCTTTAAGGATTCTAGCGCATTTTTTTTCAACACCATCAATATTATAACAAGAGTTGTTTACGTCTCTGTAATCTCCGTTAATATCCCTATAATTAACTAAAATTTTGGAGCTATAATTTTTTAATGATTTATAAGATTGCTCAGGTGTTTTTGTTGTAGCACAACCACCTATAAATATTGATGCCAAAATACCATATGTAAATAGTTTTTTCATTTTATTTCCCTCCATACTATTTATTTCATTATAGCATAAGAATATTAAACATGGAAAATATTTCCAATTCATACAGTATATGTAAAAATAACATACTTCTTGCTATAATATATACATGCTTTGCAAAGGGTGTAATTATAAGGAGATAGCGAGCATATGTCTGAAGAAGAGCTAAAAAAATATATAATTGATATGGTTTTAAGCATTCGTTCTATAAATAAATTACGTCGTATTTATTCATATGTAATGCATTATTTTATTAAGTGAAGTAACAAAAAGGCGAGGAAAACCTCGCTTTTTGTCATGCTGTTTAAATACTAATTTTTTTGATCAGTGTGAAGCTCCTTTTTTAATATAGTTAGAAGTTTGTTCAATATTGCTTCTGAGAATTCTGCGCGCTCACCTTTTGACAAATCAAGATACGCCTTTATCAAATATAGATCTATTTCATTCAGATCATATTGCATCGCCAAATCATCAAGTGCTGAATCTGGTGCTTCAAACATTTCACCTTTTCCTTCGGTGAGCCATAAATAATTAACATTAAATTCTTTACAAATTAGCTTAACAGTCTGATCACTGGGGTTGTTATGTCCTTTTTCTACTGCATTTATAGAAGAGCCACTTATACCTAGCTTTTCGCCAAAAGCACGCATACTCAATTCTAAAGTTGCTCTAACCTCTGCAATTCTTGAATTTATATCCTTCATTTTGACATCCTTTCATTCTTAGTAAGAAAATTATTTGTTATTTGAACATATTATACTACAAAAAACGAGGTTTTCATTCCTCGTCTTTTTGTATTTTTTTTGCAAACGTTTGAAAAAAATTTAGTAATACTCTTCGTTCTTCATGTGATGCTTCAAGATATGTCTCAATCAAGGCTCTATCATCTGCATTCAAATCAAATTCTTCTACGACTTCATCAATGATTGTTTCCGGAAATGCCATGAACATATCCACATCAGCGCCTTCTGTAAGCCAGAAGTAATCAACATTGAATGTTCTACATATCAATTTAGCAAGTTGATCTTTTAAGCCGTTTTCTCCGTTTTCTATTTTGGATACAGCAGATTTTTTAATACCCAATTTTTCTCCAAATGCATCTTGACTTAAATTTAGAGTTTTGCGTAACAACTTTATACGGCCATTGCAATCCATCAAACATAACCTCCTTTCCTGTGTACACACATTATAATCTAAAAAGTATCTAAAATCAACACAAATAGATTGACATAATGTATTTTATACACTATAATGTGTCTGAAAGATACCTGATGGTATATAAAAGAGAGGAGAGACTTAATATGACAGCAGAAAGAGTACGTGAAGACCAGAAAGAAATCTATGAGCTGGCCGCAATGCTTTATGAAGCGAAGAAACGGAATCCGAATATTAGCCATGACCTTAATGTATTCTTCAAAGGATTATCTATTGGCGTAAACATTAGCAATGGATTCCAGTCACCGGCAGTTTAAAGAAAGGGGCGTGAAAGGATGAAACAATTAAATATCCCGGTATATGTAGGGAATAAGGAAATTTGCAAGGAATTTAATTGTTCTCCTGCTACGGCGGTAAAAATCATGAAGAATGTTAAAGCTGCAAACAAAGATAAAAAGAATCCATACGAGAGAAAGGTGCCGCTTTCTTGGGTACTGGAAATGTATGGAGAATGATGAGAAAGGAGAATGAAAAGATGGAAAATGAATTAACTGCACACAGAATAGAAAAAATGGCAAAAGATATATCTGAAATCATTATTGAAAAAGGCTTATCAGAAGGAGAAATGGTTTTACTACTTAAAATAGTAAAATGGAAATCAGCTGAAATGATGGGCAAAAATCAGTTAACGGTCAAAACAGACGATGAAGATTTAGATTCGGTTATAGAGGGTACAGGAATGTTTACGGCAGCATTAGATTTATATGAGCATATAAAAAACCTTGATCGGAGTCAAGCGCAAGGTGCACTAGAAATGACCAAGATTCTTTATGGTGTTTATAGATAATCATCTGGCTTTTCAGTCACATTTTCAATGTAACAAATCTGATTGACATTGATTTCATATATTCGATTTTTATTCTCAATATGTAGAAATGATGTAGTATCCAAATTTCTGATGTTATATGACAGAAATTCAAAGAAGGAAGTAAATGCTGTGTCGGACAGTCTTGTTCCTTCGATAGTTGCATCATTGCTTACTTTGATTTTGGAACCGTCAATGAAATAGATATTGATTTTCATAGTTTCACCCCCTTTCCATACAGGTAAATAATATCATAGGGAAAGAATCGTAACAAATAAAAAATAATTGAAAGGAGAATACATATGCAAGACACGCTGAAAGCTTTAGAATACTATAAACGAAGAGAACTGGAAGCAATGGAAAAAGAAGATAAAAAGGGCTTCCCTGTCATAATTGAAAAAGATTCGTACTTTGCAAAAGAGATATCTTATCAGACTGTATTGCTTAAGGAAATCATTGAAAACCAGATGAAGGAGCATAGGAGTTATATCCCCGCAAAAGATTCTTTACAAGGTTGTGAACAGGCAGCTGTCAAGGAGACTTTGAGGGAGATACTTGATCAGCTGAAAAAGTTTAATATCGTGAAAGGAAATGACATATGAAATGTAATGTAGAAATCAAAACGATAGCACAGTATAAGTGCTTGCAGCATTTAGAGGACTGGGGATTGTCTGTAAAGAAGTTGTATGTAGAATTATTTGCAAACAATGCTGTAAAGGTTACAGATTGTACCGGCGAAACTATGGTCTTAAAAATGACAACGGACGGAAAGATTCTAGAGGATGAGATTCCTGCGGAGATTGCCCATGCGTGACAACTTCCGCCGGTTGCTGATCGGTGTAGCTTTTCTTGGTCTTGGCATCTATACGACCATATGGAGCAACGTGCAAACAGAAGAGATAGAAAGGCTGCAGCTGCTGAACAGAGTAACAAACGAGGAATTACAGATGGTCCGGCAGGTTGTGAAAGAGCAGAATGCTGAACTGCAAGAAAAGAATAAGGAAATCGCGAAGCTGGAATCACAACCAAAATGAACAGCTCTGCCTGGTGAGTTTAGGATAACATACTATGGCATGGATATAACATCAGCAACTGCAAGCGGCGCTGATCCAGAGATTGGAGTGACTATTGGTGTAGATCCTGCTGTGATACCATACGGTACTATCGTGTTAATCAATGGTAAAGAGTATGTGGCGCAGGACACCGGAGATTACATCGGAAACCATATCGACATACTGTGTGAATCAGAAGCTGCGGCAGAACGGTTAGGGACATATAAGACTAAGGTATTTATAAAGAGTGAAGGAGGGAAAGACCATGGAAAAGACTGACAAGCTTTATCTTATCAATGCGAAGCTGAACGAGATAAGAGAATCAACACAGATGTATCGCGAAAACGAGAATATGTATTGTCATTTTAACAAAGTCTTAGAGCATCTGGATGCTGCGCTGGAAGAAATGCGAGGACATCCACACTGGAAGCGTCCGGTCGACCTGCCGGAAGATATGATATGGTCGGACGCTTGCAATCCTGATGACCGGTCAGACCCATTTGCATATGGCGGTGATATGCCGGTGGAAGACTTCGTGCGGATGCAGGACGAATATTTTGCAAATGAAGGCAATGAGGTACTAGATGCTGCGGACTTCCGGAGTGAAGCAAAAGCGGAGGAGGAAATTGAGAACGATGAAGAAAATAAAAGCGCAGCCGGTATCAATGGCTGCGATACAGGATGCGCTGTTGATGGAAATGTGGAATGCCGAACATCCATTGACGGTAAGAATCGCACTACAGAAAGATTCTATACTTGTTCTGTTAACGGAAAAAAGGAAGTATATAGCGTCGTTCCAGATAAATAGTGAAATGAAACCGGCGTACCAGCAAAAGATATTCCAGGATGCGATACACGCCATCCGTAACGCACAAAAAAAGAATGTTTAACCTGACAAGCACAACATTCTTTCATAGTGAGCGGCTGACGATTCAACCTACTTTTATTTTACCATAAAGTGCTTAAAATGCAAGCAAATAAAGGTATTTTGGATAGTCTCTAACGGCCTTGGAATGGATATTAACAAGTCAACCAAAGGAAGAGATACATGAAGAGACACAACAGACAACGGGGGAGACCATCGAAGCAGCACTACCTCAGCTATGATTATGAGAGAGCATTTGACATACAAACGAATATGCTTTCTGAATCACAGATCGAACGTGCTTTGAAGGATGGGAAAATAAAATCAATATATGCAACAAAATCGATCTATTCAGGAACGCAGCTGGAAGTCGAGATATTTCCGGAATTTACAAAGCGTTACATGATACCGGCGGCAGGGAAACGAAAACCGACGAAGGAAGAAATGCAAAATCTGAATGATAAGAATGCCAGGAAGAAAGTTATACGCCTGCTGAATACAAACTTTGGAAAGGGATACTGGATAACACACGACTATGAGAATAGGTTTCTTCCAGAAAGTATGGAGGAAGCCTTAAAAGATATTCAAAATTATTTCCGCCGGGTGAATCGGTTGCTCAAGAAAAAAGGCATGGAGCGTGCAAAGTATCTTTACGTAACGGAATGGGAGGAGGATATCCGCTGTCATCATCACCTTGTGATAGACTGCGGACTTACGATGGATGAGCTCAACAGGCTGTGGACGAAAGGAAAAAGGAGTGAACTACGCCCTATCGACTATGACGAAAACGGATTGACCGGTATGGCAAACTACATTACCAAAAAGCCGCGCGGAAAGCGTCGCTGGAACACCAGCAAGGGCAATCTGAAACAACCGACCATCCGGAAGAATCACTCAACGTTTAAACGCAAACATGCTCGTGCCATGAAAGAAGACTTTTCGGTGATTGAACGCATGCTGCGTCAGGAATACAAAGGATACGTATTTAAAGATGCCCAAGTCTTTGTTAATCAAGTAAATGCAGGGATATACATATATGCGCAGCTGCGTAAATGGGACCCGTTAAAGGATGGCGATAACAGTGCGTAACTGCTGCCATAAATTGGAGGAGAAAAAATGAAACAATTAAGTTATGGAGTTAAAGTGCAAAATTATGAAGAGCTCATCGGACTCATGAGAGAAGTTAAGGAAGAAAGAGCGCTGACATATAAAGATTTGGAAGAAATGACTGGATGTAATTATAAAACAGTGCAGAGATACATAAAAGATGGAGCCTGTATGCCAGCTGATATTATGATCAAGCTCATAAATATGCTGGGCTTTAGTATCACAATACAATAAAGAGAAATTGAATAGGAGAAAGGAGAGAGATAACCACGGATAATACAAAAATTGTGAAAGCAATGGAACGCATTGAAGCGTTATACCATGATACCAGCGGTAAGTGCTATGTATCGTTTAGCGGTGGCAAAGACAGTACAGTCATACTCGCTCTCATAAAAATGTGCGAGGAAATATATACACTACCACCAGATGCCATACCTGCTGTATTTTGCAATACCGGCATTGAGTTGGGCGCTACAGTCGAGTTTGTGCAATGAGTAAAGGATAACTATTACTCCAACGTGCAGATTATCAGACCAGACCCCAAAAAGCCATTTGACTGGATAATCAAAAACTGTGGGAAACCAATAAAGTCAAAAATGAAGAGCGAAGAGCTACACCGATGGCATGCCACAGGCAACGAGAAATCGCTGAGACATCTCATTGATACGGATAACAAACTAAGCAAAACAAAGATAGCGAACAAAGACCTGCACCTAATACATCCTGATTTTGATATCAATGCCAGTCAAAAATGCTGCATGTATTTAAAAAAGAAACCATTCGAGAAATACAACAAAGATACCGGCATTAAAGGATTTATAACCGGATTACGGTCTGGTGAGGGGGGGGCAAGACAGTTTCAAGCAGACGGACGAATCAAAAATGGCGGTAGTTTATGTACGACGATGAGAGGTAATCTAATAAACAAGCTACCGATCATTGATTGGACGGATAAAGACATTGAGGACTTTATTGATGAAAATAACATACCTTTATCTAAAGCGTATACTGAGCAAGGCTACGAGCGTACAGGATGCTTCCTGTGTCCTTATTCTTTGTACCTTGGGGATAACTTAATCAAATTGCATAAGTATGAGCCATTACGTTATAAAGCTGCTATGCACTGGTTAAAGGATGTGTATATAGCGCAGAATGTGAGCCTACCATTTGATCCAAAATATGAAACAGAAAGAATCAAAAAATGGAGTGACATTTACTCGCAAATGCGGTTCGAAATGTTGCTAAAATACAGACCGCTATCAGCAAAAAAATACGAAAATGAGCAGCAAAGCTTGTTTTAAGATTGGAGGGATGAAGAACATGACAACCTATGATAACATCATGGATATCATCATAAGACGTCAAGGTGAGTTGGGCATCAGTAACCGTAAACTTGCAAAAATAGAGCACTACATGAGCAATTAAGTTTATTTTAAGGGAGGGAAAATGGAAAGCTATATCAAACATGGGGATTGTCTTGAAGTAATGAAAGATATTCCAGACAAAAGTATTGACATGATACTGTGCGATCTCCCTTATGGTACGACACAATGTAAATGGGATGTTGTTATTCCGTTTGATAAGTTGTGGGAGCAATACTGCAGAGTAGCAAAAGATAATGCAGCTATTGTTTTGTTTGGCGCAGAGCCGTTCTCAAGCCGCCTGAGGTTGAGTAATTTACAGATGTATAAATATGACTGGATATGGGATAAAGTCAAAGGCACCGGATTTTTAAACGCAAAGAAGCAGCCTATGAGGAATCATGAAGTGATATGTGTGTTTTATAAAAGTCAATGTACATATAATCCACAGATGACATCAGGACAGCGGAAAGTATCTTATAGGCGTAAGGGATTGCAAACCGATGTGTATGGACAAGCAGATGAAGATTATATCTATGATTCCGCTGCGCGCTACCCACGCAGTATACAGGTATTCTCGGCAGATACGCAGAAATGCTCATTACATCCTACACAGAAGCCTATAGCTTTACTCGAATACCTTATCCGGACCTATACAAATGATTACGATATTGTGCTTGATAATTGTATGGGATCTGGATCTACTTGCATCGCAGCGCAGAACACAAATCGTAAATACATAGGAATAGAATCAGAAGAAAGTATTTTCAATACAGCAAAAGATCGAATCAAAATGAATAAAACACAGTTACAGCTTTTTTAGAGAGAGGTGTAAGAATTGAAAATTGAATTATATAACGACCATTTTGAAAACGCCAAACGATACCAGATACCAAGAGCGCAGCTTATTATAGCCGATATCCCATATAACATTGGGACGAACGCATACGGGTCGCGTTCAGATTGGTATATTGACGGAGATAACAAAAACGGAGAGAGCAGCAAGGCAGGGAAAACCTTCTTTGATACAGATGATGATTTCAAGATTTATAATTTCTTCCAGTTTTGCTCCAGGCTTTTAAAAAAAGAGCCAAAGGAAACAGGAAAGGCACCATGCATGATTATTTTCTGCTCATGGCAGCAGCTTAATGAGATAAGGGAGTACGCGAAGGGATTCGGATTCAAACACGCTCAGCCATTATTCTTCGTTAAAAAATCATCGTCACAGGTGCTAAAGGCCAACATGCGAGTGTGCGGTGCGACAGAGACAGCGATTGTACTGTACCGTGATAAACTGCCAAAGTTTAACAATAATGGCAGGATGATACTGGATTGGTTTGAGTGGGATAGAGGCGGTAATTATCCTAAAATACATCCAACACAAAAGCCGATACCTTTATTAAAACAGCTCATTCAGATTTATACAGATATCGGTGATGTGGTGATTGATCCGGTAGCAGGCAGTGGGTCAACGTTAAGAGCGTGCGCAGAATTAAACCGCAGTTGTTATGGGTTTGAGATAAAAAAAGAGTATTACAATAAGTCAAAAAAGTTGATGCTCTCGGATGTTAATCTGGCGCTGGAGATTTAGCGATGAAACAGTCAGTAATAGCAGGTCATGCCATAGTAAAAATTGAAGATATACTCAAAAAGTGCGGTCTGGAAAATGCCCTTGTCACTGTTAATGATAAAGATTATGTGGCATTGGATGAAGTAAAGAAAGCGATAAGAGTATTGCATGAGGAGGAGCAACATTATGCGCTATAAAGTAACATGGACAATGTATTTTACAGACAGCAATATACCGGACACAATAGCGACAGCTATTGTTGAAGCTGCAACAGTAAGCAAGGCACGCTATGCAGCATATAAACAGATGATACCGGATAGAGGATATCGATTTGAATGGTTTATCAACGAAACAGAAGTTGAAAAAATAGAAATGGAGAATGAACACATGATACATAAATTGAAAATCTTACCTCAATATTTTGAAGATAAGCTGCAAGGTATGAAAAAATGGGAAGTCCGGAAAAATGACCGTCCATTTAAAGCCGGAGACACTCTACAATTAGAAGAATGGAGCGAAAAAACAGGATATACCGGAAGGCTGCTGCAGGAATATATAAAGAAGATATATACGGAAGCACCAGGAATCAAAGAAGGATATATCATTATGAATACAGAATATATCTCAGCAAGTTATAAAACGAGAGGAGAGTGAAGGATCTTGAAAGTACATATTGAAAAAGATATTTACATCCCATCCGGCATCTATTGCACACAGTGCAGTAAAAAAAAGACAAATACCCAAGGAAACGCGTATTGCGATGAATTTGGAGACTGGCTTCATGCATCGAATGATGGCGCCGGCAGAATTGTGAAATGTGTAAGCTGTTTTAAAGCAATACAGCGGCAGATTACAGGAAAGAGATGTTGATATGCAGATAGATTTCAATGTCCCGGTACGCTGCCCTTTCTGCGGTGCTTGGGTGAATGATAAGTTTTCTATTACCATCCGTGAAGATACGACCAGGATGCTACAATGCCGCTGTGGAAAGAGCTTCTACGTACGCCGAGAGATTTCGGCTAAAGTAAAGCTGTATCCGGTGAATTATTTTGAAACGAACGGAAGATCGGGAGCTGGCTTCCGGATGGACCAGCAGAAAGGATATGAAGATGATCGTAAGAAAAGAACAAAGTAAAACGTTTTATAAGTATCTTAAGCTGATATATGACATATTAGCCGCAGAAACCAGTGGATACGCATTGTATATCCACGAAGGAAGGTTATACTTTACGACTTATGCAATGGGTGGAAAGCTGTCCATCAGCTGCTCTGGCGTAGAAGTATATGACGAATTATGCAAAGAGCCGGGAGCGTATGAGATACGTATGACGCCACACAAGGATTTTGAGATATCAAAACTGCCAGAGAGTAAAGTTACGGAGGACATGAAAAACATCTTTAAACATGCAACCATAGGGCTGGAAGAAAAAAACCATTTATGTGAGATCAATAGTAATTGTTCCAGTGTGATCGCAGATATCGCAAGAAAATCAAAACTGCGTATAAAGGACAGATATCTAAAGGTAATGAAAAAACTTCAGGACTTTGATGTAAGCATGAATAAGGATTTCATCATTTGTACAAAAGTAGAAGCAGTTGACAAAGAAAACCTGCAGGTAGTCCTCATCATGTACTTCTGGTGCGAGGATATTCAGGATGAATACGACCAGGACAAGCTGGGAATGGATTAGGAGGTGGATCAGTTGCTGATCAGGATAATAAAAGAGCTGCGTGACCTGCCGGAGCACAAGCGGCCGATGCAAGGAAAAGTATACGAAACACTGGACCAGATATCAGGGAGATATAATGCACAGGAAAATTGTCGCAAGATTATCATAGTGAATGGTCACAAGGTGTCTGTACATCGGGAAGAATATGAGCCGATACAGAAGATAAGAAGGAGAAAGAGCAATGGAGAAGGATAGAATAAAACCATGTCCATTCTGTGATGGTAAGGTCAAAGTCATAAAGTCTCCTATCGGAGTAATTTTCTTTAAATGTGCAGAGTGTGGATGTATCGTATCCTTCGACACAATGAAATGCAACAAACATCCGGAAAAAGCGATCAAAGCATTCAACAGGAGGGTAGTAAGTCATGACGAAAGAAGGAATGCGGCGCTCAATTGACGGATTCATAATAAAGGAACGGGAAGCTGAGAAAAGCAAGAACACAGTGCGTCACTATGCGCATGTGCTTGATTTGCTGTATGATTTCCTGCCGGAAGGCGAGTTGAATAAGACAGGTATCATCGAATTTAAGGAGCACCTCCTGGAATCCGGATTCGAACCATCCACCGTACAGAATTACATTACCATCGTGAACAAGTGGCTGAAATACGCCAAGATGAAGCGATTCACGGTCACGAATATAAAGGTCCAGGGCAAGGCGTCGCTGGAAGAGGAGGAGCTGCTCACACCGGAAGACTTCATGCGACTTCTGCGGCAGGCGAAACGTACGGGGAGAAAGCAATATTGCATGATCATGGAGATCATGGGCTACACAGGCATACGGCTGTCAGAGCTGCAGTATTTCACGGTAGAAAATATCCGGAAGCCGAAGCTGCTCGTACACAACAAAGGAAAGATACGCACCATCATCATGCCAACATCATTGAAAAAGAAGATAAAGAAATACATCGAAGAACAAGGCATCGAATCGGGATACATCTTCCCAGGGAAGAAAGAGGGAACGATGCTGCATCCAACGACGGTGTATAAAAATATCCGTAAGATCGCAGCTGCAGCAAAGATAAAAAAGACCAAAGCGCATCCGCATGCCTTCCGGCATCTGTTCGCCGTGCGTTATATCGAAGAAGGCGGACAGCCAAGCGACCTCGCGGACATCCTGGGACACAGCCAGTTGGAGACGACGGCTATATACACTAGAACGACAGATAAGATGAAAAAGATACAGGTAGAGAAGATCAACTACCGGAATAGGAGGAAATGAACACATGAAAAAACTGGCACTGATCAAGATCGATAGCGAAGAACAAACGATGGAGCTGGGGATCGTCAGCGGAGAGGAATTGAACGCAATAGAGTATATGACATTGGGATATGCATGCATCGAGGAAGCAAGCAAGAAGATCGGGAAAGGCACAGAAGATATCATAGCGCTGATCCTGAACAGCCAAAAGGAAGAAGCTCGTGGAAAGGGGGTAAAAATGTCATGAAAAAACTCCAAAAGTATGAAGGTGGTAAAAAGTAAAGAAAAGCCTTTGTTTATAGGCTTATTTGAAGGAAAATCCAATCTTTATAATATGGGGTTATATTGATTGAAATACAGGGTAAAGGAGAGCAGAAAGATGCTGAAAAAGCTTTGATCATGGATAACACAGAAAGGGAACAGGCTATGAATGAATATCAAGAGTTATATGAAGGTATCGAACTGATGTGCCTATGCACAGATACATACGAAGATGCGGAAGAATATCTGAAACCATTAAGAGAGTTAATTGAACATTACATAGTGTTGGAAGATGCATTCACCAGAGCATGCGAACATATCAAATATGAGAATGCAGAAGGAAAGATATACGATACATCTGCATGTCCAAAATCCATATATGCCTTCACACCAAACCGCTGCAGGAAAGATAAATGCAGGATGTCAAACGAGAAGTGCTGGAAAGAGTGGTTTTTATACCTGGCAAAGCAGAAAAATCGGAAATGAAAAAGTTTGCACATATTTTTTGATAAAGGACACCGTGAAATGAGCGAAAAGCCTTTATACATCAGCTATTACATATGCCATAAGACATCCGAAAATACGTTACAGTTTTATAGTGTATGTAACATATTTAAAGAGGAGGAAACAAGGAAAATGACACTGGAAGAAGCAATGGAAATCATGCAAAACATCATCGTTGAGAAAACAACCTATCTCAATACACTGGAATACGAAGCCCAGCGGATGAAGGAAACGGATCTGCACGCTGCATCCATCGAAACAGAATTAAGAAAGACCAGAGAAGAGATTGCGGCAATGGAGGTTGTCAATGGAAGGCTGCAGGTATACAGGAATATTGCACAACAGGAGGGAATAAGACGATGAATTATGATGAATTTAGAGATTCTCATGATATGGAATTTCATGGGAAGCTATATAAGATAGTGTTGAATCTATGCCAATATAGAGATAAGGAAACGAAAGTCAGCTGTATCAGAGCGGAGGTATACGATGAGGAGAGCGAGGGGCTGAGAACGATTTGCGCACCGTGCACGGAATTTAAATTTCCAGAAAAGAAAGCTGCATGCAAAACATGCGTCTATTACGCAAAAGGCTATTGCCATAAATATGAAACTGCCAGAAAAAAAGATGATGAAGCATGCGAATATTATGTTGAATGTGATGAATGATGTCATAACACCGGAGGATGCCGTAGAGGAAGTATATAGGATGTCGGATCCAGTAGTAGATGTGCGTGTGCCATTTGATGAAATGGTGCTTGTCACACGCGCATCTGGACATGTGGATTCATACGATGCGCTGCAGCTAACAAGAGAATGGTTACAAACACCAGAAAATGTATTTATCCGGCAGTATGGTTTCAAGTGGATACCGTCGGAATCTTTGATTAGAAAGGTAAGAGAAATATATGAGCAAAGCGACCACAAGAAGTAAGCGATTTAAGAAGGTGGAGAAGATATTGTTCTTACACCCAAAATGTACACAGACAAGCTACAAGAAACTGGATGAAGCAATAGAGAGCATAAAGGGTGATAAATATTATCCTATAATCGATTTACATTATTTTAAGCAAATGAAATTTGAAGAAGTTATTGCAGCAACGGGATTCGCAAAACAGACGGTGTATAAGCATAGAGATAGACTGATATGCAGGATAATAGATACCTTATATGCTGACGAAGTAATGAAGGAAATCATGGAAGCGAAAGAAGATGTGTAAATATTTCACATCTTTTTTTGATGCCGGAATATAAAAGATAGACAAAATACAGTACAAAACATAGACAAAAGCACAGACAAAATGAAGACCAAAGCAAAGACAATTTGTTGGATTGCCAAGAATCATTCTGATCCCTATAATTTCGCTTATGAAGGAGTGGTAGGATGTTTGATTATTACCACAGGAAGTGGAAAAAGAAGCAGAAGCATATCCTGCGTCTGGATAAGTATAGGGACCGGGTAGCTGCAATGTATGGCCGTGCAGAAGAAGCAACGACCGTGCACCATATCTATCCGGCAGAAACGTATCCGGAATACGCATGGTGTGACTGGAATCTGATTAGCGTGAGCCAAGGAAGCCATAACAAGTTAGAGAACAGAAAGACCGGAGAGCTGACAGCACTGGGAAGGCAACTGATGGATATAACGATACCTGGAAGGGATTGGAGGAACAAGGCATGAAGCCTGAGCCAAGGAAAGAATATGAAGACATGCTGAAAGCATTTCATAAAGCAAAAGAAACGATTACACCGGAGTCATTGACGATACAGGGATACTGCGAGCCACAGGAGGATCGTGAGCTGCTCATAATCGTGGACAGACTGGCAGACGGCATCGACACGCTGACAAGAAGACTGCTGGCTGACGGATCTACAGAAACGATCATCTGCATGAAAGACGGATCTGAAAAGAACATTGCTGCTATACGGAATGAATCCCCCCCAGCTGCAGAATCTGAGAAAACATAATTCTCTACTGGGTAGGGTAACTTCTTCCAACTCTAATGATTTTTAGAAAAAAGGGGGTGAGCACATGCTGAGCGATAAAAAGATCACCATCCGGACCAACAAGATCAGAAATGAAACTATCGAAAAAATGCGAAGTTTAGGCGTTTATCGGGAGGAATTTAACATCCCGATACAACGGTATGCAGATATGCGCATGCAATATGATATCTTATGCGGAACATGGCGGGAAACAGGCTGCAAAGTGACCGAAAAGTACACCAACAAAGCAGGTGCCACCAACATACGGAAAGCACCGCTGTACCTATCTATGGAAAATCTGCGCCGCGAACTCATTGAGATGGAGAATCTTTTCGGTCTGACACCAAAAGGATTTAAGGCGATCAAAGCGAAAGGACTGGACCAGGGCAAGAAGAGCGTCCTGGGTGAAGCGTTGGAACGGCTTGAACGAAAATCTTAAGGAAGTCATGGACTATGCGAACGGGGTCTGTGATGGCTCCATCGTAGCGAACGAATATCGAATCAAGGCGTGTCAGCGATTTCTTGACGATCTGCAGGATGAACGATGGGACTTTATAACAAGCGATGCGGAATTTGTGATCGGTATCATCGAGCTGACGATATGTCATGAGAAAGGGCAGCTGCTAGATGGCACAGAGCTTCGTGGTACTCCTTTCTTCCTGATGCCATTTCACAAATTCATCGTTTATAATCTCGTAGGCTTCAAGATGGCAGGAACGAAGATCAATCGGTTTACCGAGTGCCTGATCTTCATTCCACGAAAAAATGTTAAGACGACATTCGCCGGTGCGTTAGCGTACGCGCTAGGTTTGTTATGGCGGAGATCAGGGTCAAGCATCTATATCGTGGCAGCGGATTCGAAGCAGGCCATGCAAACATTCAATTTTTTAGAATATAACATCAAAAGGATGAAAGAGGATGCCAAGGATCATGGAGGAGCATTCCATATCATAGACAACAACAACGAGCATTCCATCGAAGCAGCGATCGGGACCGGGTTTTTCCGTTTGGATGCACTGGCCGCAAATCCGGATGCGCAGGATTCCTTCAACTGTAACTTGGCCATTGCAGATGAGATCCACGCTTTCAAAAAACCAAAGCAATATAACTTATTCAAAGAAGCAATGAAGGCGTACAGCAATAAACTTATGATCGGTATATCGACAGCCGGTGATGATCCGAACAGCTTTCTTGCGCAAAAGGTAACCTACTGTAAAAAGATACTGGACAAAGAAGTTGAAAATGACCGCTATTTCATATTTATTTGCGAAGCTGATTACTCCGTAGATGAAAACGGTGCAAAGTTTCTGGATTTTACGAATCCGCGGATCCAGGAAATGGCAAATCCCGCATATGGGCAATCGATCCGACCAGATGAACTGATGGAAGGAGCCATGGAAGCACTCAATGATCCGCAGCAGCGAAAAGATTATTTTGCGAAGTCGCTGAATGTCTTCACGGATGCAATCGACACATATTTCGACATGATGCAGGTGACTTCATCCGATGAAAAATACAACTGGACATTGGAGGAGCTGGCAAAGCTGCCGATCAAATGGTATGGAGGTGCCGATCTATCGAAGATGCATGACCTTACAGGGGCAACGATATACGGGACCTACAAGGATGTAGACATCACGATATCGCATGCATTCATACCACGGGCGATCGCTCATAAAAAAGCGGACGACGACAACATACCGGTATTCTGGTGGGAGGAACAGGGGTGGCTCACGATGTGCAATGGCGCAGTGGTAGAGTACGAGGATGTCGTGAAGTGGTTCATCCACATGAAAAAAATGGGCTTCAAGCTGAAATGGACAGGATACGACCGGAAATATGCGCGTGAATTTGTCATGAAGATGAAGAAAGCAGGCTTCAAGATGCGCGACCAGTCGCAGAGACCATTTGAAAAGACAGAAGCCTTCCGTGAGATCGAGCGAAAGGTAATCAAACAACAATTCTATTATCTACACAACAAAGCGTTTGAATATTGTATCAGCAATGTAAAAGCCATCGAAGACAGTGACGAATTTGTCCGCTTTCAGAAAGTCATGCCGACACAGCGTATCGACCTGTTCGACGCGACCGTCATTGCGTGCAAACAAAAGCTGATCGCAAACGAAAAATCAGCGAATGCAGCGGCATTCCTGGAATAGGAGGGAATCAATGAGCAAACAGAGAAATAAAGGAAAGGTGAGAGCGGACCCAAGGCAGAAAAGAAGCGAAGAGCGTACATCCATATATCTGTGTGATATCAGTACTTACGATATGCTTTGCAGCAGCGGCTATGCATCGCTGGCAAAAAATCCGGAGATCATATCGGCAGTCAATAAGATCGCGAATCTGATCGGCAGCATGTCTATCCATTTGATGCAGAATACACAGGATAAAGGAGATATACGGATCCGGAACGGATTATCGCGCAAGATCGACATCGAACCGAATCGCTACATGACGCGTTCGACCTTCATCCAGACGATCGTGCGTGCGCTATTGCTGGAGGGTGACGGTAATGCTGTAGTGCTTCCAAAAACAAAAGATGGACTGCTGGACGATCTATTGCCGATACCACCAAGTCAGACCACCTTCCTGCCGGACGGCTATGGATATAAGATTATGATCTACGGACAGACCTATGAGCCATGGGACCTCATCCATATCGCAATGAACCCGGATCCGGAAGTGCCATGGAAGGGCGAGGGGTATCGTAAAAGCTTAAAGCAGGTCGCAGAGACACTCCTGCAGGCGAGTATCACGAAGAAAGGATTCATGGAATCAAAATGGAAGCCTTCTATCATCGTGAAGGTGGACGCGGATACAGAGGAGCTGAGCAGTAAAGAAGGACGTTCTCAGCTGCTGAAAAAATATGTGACCAGCACCGAAGCCGGGGAACCGTGGCTGCTTCCCGCAGATTCGTTTGAAGTAGAAACTGTTAAACCATTGAGTCTAAAAGACCTGGCGATACAGGAAAATGTGGAGCTGGATAAAAAAACGGTGGCGGCCATCTTGGACGTACCGCCGTTCGTTCTGGGAATCGGAGAATTCAAAGCGGATGCCTGGAACAATTTTATCAATACAAGGATAAAAACGATCTGTCAATGTATCGAACAGGCTTTCACAAAAGCTGTTCTGATTGATCCAACATTATATTTTCGATTCAATGCACGTTCTCTGCATTCGTATGATATCGACACGTTAGCTAATGTTGGCGCAAATCTCTATACCAGAGGGATCATGGAAGGAAACGAGGTACGAGATTGGATCGACATGCCACATAAGGATGGTCTGGATGAATTAGTGATTCTGGAAAACTACATACCAGCAGGTATGATCGGTGACCAGAAGAAGTTGAAAAAGAAAGAAGGTGAAGAAGGTGGATAGAGGAAAGCGGCAGCTGCGAAGCGCACAGGCAAAATTTGAAACGCGCGAACAGGACAACGACCTATATATCAGTGGTTATTTTGCTGTATTTAATAGTAATTATGAAATATGGAAAGGGATGTCAGAAAGCATCGACCCTCATGCATTCGACGATCAGCTGAATGAAGATATCCGTGCTTTGATCGACCACAAGACGCGCCTGGTCATTGGGCGTACGAAAGCAGGGACGCTGCAGCTGCGAGTCGATGATACCGGTCTATGGGGAGATGTAAAGATCAATCGTAATGATGTCGATGCTATGAACGTATACGAACGGGTAAAACGTGGTGACGTCGATCAGTGTTCTATCGGATTTGAGATCGTCGACGAAGATGTATCAAGTATCGATAATAAAACACATTGGACGATCAAAAAAGTGAAGCTGTATGAAGTGTCGATCGTTACATTCCCAGCATATGAAGAAACCTGCGTAAGCGCAAGGAAGCGGCAGCTGGAGGATATGACAAAACGCAGCTTCGAAGCTTGGAAAATGAATACGATTAAAAAATTGAAAGGAGAATCGTGATGGCATTAAAAGTATTGTTGATGAGAAATAAGGCAGCAATGAAGAAAAAGCTGCTGGAAGAATTGAGAAGTAAGGATGAAGGTTTCCGGACACGGGAACAGGAGCTGGAAGCGTCCATCGCAGAAATGGATGAAAGCACACCGGAAGCAGACCGTAAGGTCGTAGAGGATGCTGTAGAAGACCTGACAAAGGAAAAGGATGCTCATGAAGCCGAAAAGAAAAAGTTGGAGGATGAGATCGAAGAGCTGGAAAACAAAATCAAGGAGCAGGAAAGTACACCGCCGGAGCCGCAGGCAGGCGATGATCAGGGAGCAAGTCAGAACAGCAGAAGCAAGAGAGGAAAGGATAGAGATATGGAAACAAGAACAGAATTTTTCGGACGTACCATGCAGGAAAGAAGCGCGATCTTCGCAAATGAGGAGGTAAAGGACTTCATGCAGCAGGTACGCTCCTGCATCAAAGAAAAAAGAGCGATTGGTAATGCAGGATTGATCATCCCACAAAACTTCCTGCCGATGATCAAAGAGGTGACCGAAGCAAATTCCAAGCTGCTGAAGTATACTAACAAGAGTGATATCACCGGTACGGCACGCATCACAATCATGGGAAGCGTTCCGGAAGCGGTATGGACCGAGCAGTGCGGAAAGCTGAATGAGCTGGAGTTAGGCTTCAACGATGTGGAAATGGATGGATTCAAGGTGGCCGGCTTCTTCAAGGTCTGCAATGCGTTGTTGGAAGACAATGATGTAAACCTGGCGCAGGAGCTGATCAATGCATTAGGTATCGCGATCGCAAAGGCTAAGGATAAGGCTATCGTATATGGAACAGGCGTCAAGATGCCGATGGGAATCGTCACCCGTCTGGCGCAGACCGTAAAACCAAGCGACCACAACGACACAGAGCGGGAATGGAAAGACCTTCACGAATCCAATATCAAAAAGATCGAGAACAAGACCGGAAAAGAATTGTTCAAAGAGATCGTGCGCTGCCTGAAAATGATCTTTACCGACTATGATTCCGGCAATCTGGTATGGATGATGAATCGACAGACAAAGCTCGATCTTGTCGTGGAAGCGATGGATACGAATATGAATGCAACGATCGTCAGCGGTATGAACGATACGATGCCGGTCGTTGGCGGAAAGGTAGAAGAACTTAAGTTCATGGCCGATGGAGATATTGCATTCGGCTATATGACGAATTACAAGGCTGTACAGCGCAAAGGTCTGCAGCTGGGACAGTCTGAACATGTACGTTTCCTGGAAGATCAAACCGTATTCAAAGGTACGGAGCGATTTGATGGAAAGCCGGTCATCGCGGAAGCATTCGGATTGATCAACATCAACGGAAAGACACCGACGACATCTATCGTGTTCGCACCGGATAAAGCGAATGAAGAGGATGTGCAGCTGGCAAGCTTGAAGATCGGCAGCAATAAACTGTTCCCTGTATTCAGCGCAGGAACCTATGAATACATGGTAAACACATCCAATGCCAGCAGCAAGATCGAAGCGGTTGCGAAACGTGCAGGAGCTGTCATCACGATCAAGAACGGAGTAACACCTGTGAATAATGGTGAAACCGCATCCTTCACAGATGGAGAAAACACGCTGAGTATCACCGTCAGCTTCGCCGGCGTGGAAAAAGAGTATATCGTAACAGTGAACAAGAGTGCAGCTGCATAAAGGTGGTAAAAGCAGATGGATGAAGAATTGCTGCTAACGGTCCTAAAGCAGGACCTGAAAACGCCACCATCTGAGGAACCGTATCTGCGCACCTTGTTGAAGAATGCGGAAGCGCTCATGAAGCGGATGGGGATACAGGACGACGGATCGATGGACTATCAATATACCATCGAACATTATGCGGCGTTCCTGTACCGCAAACGCGCATCATCCGAAATGATCATGCCGCGCTTCCTACGCTATGAGCTGAACAATCTGCTATTTTCTCAGAAAGCGAGGGAATGAAGATGGCCTATACATATGATGATGGGATCGTAGATATCTGCGAAAGAGTGAATGTGGCAGAGCCCGGGAATAAGCCGGAGTACGACTATCGTCCAAGGTTATCACTGTATTTCGGATATGAAAAGGTTGGTATCGTGCGCAATTATACCGCAAAGCAGGCAGGTGATACGCTGGATGAAGTGATCCATGTATACCGGGAACGTTCGATTTCTGCCGGTCGGGATATTGCAAGCATAGACGGCAGGCAGTATACGATATTGCAGGTGCAGCATGGCCAAGACGATGAAGGGATACCGATCACGGTGTTGTCCTTGGAGCGAAGAGGTGAGCCATATGGAACTACTGAAGCGAGTACGTGATGCCCTGTTGACGGTCACTAAAGATGTTCATCATTTTGAAAAGACTGGCAGCGAAGAAAGATACATCGTATGGCAGGAAGGAATCGAAGGAGGTTCGCTACATGCTGACGATAAACACGAAATAATGGTCATTAACGGAACAATCGATCTGTTTACGAAACAAGAATATGATCCGTGGGTACAGGAGATAACAAGGGCATTAGAAGATGCAGAAATCACTTGCCGTATTGAATCAATACAATACGAAGATGAAACAGGATATATCCATTATGAATGGCATTTTGAGGTGGCATAATGGCAAAAATACAGGATAAAGGACTGAATGATTATATCAAATCTATAAAAAGGATGGGAAAAGTGTCTGACGATATCATTCACAAAGGCGTGTATAAAGGTGCGGGAATCATTGCAGACGCAATCAAAGATGAAATCAAAGATATTCCTGTAGATAATGGATACGGATCTCCAGAAAAACCTATAAGCGGGATATCAAATAGGCAAAAAGCAGATTTGATTGAGGGAATGGGGATTGCTCCTATACAAGAAGATAGTGATTTTGTGAATGCCAAAGTCGGATGGGATGGATATGGTCGTGACAAAACGAAGAAGTATCCGAAAGGTGTTCCAAACCAGGTTATCGCTCGTTCTGTAAATAGTGGAACATCGTTTAGAAAGAAAAATCCATTTGTAAACAGAGCAGTAACGAAGAATAAAAAAACAGCAGTAAAAGCGATGGCGGATACCATCGAAAACGAAATAAAAAAGGAGATGAAATGATATGGCAATCAAAGGATTGAGCATGCTGATCGTCGGCATGTATGACTATTCGGGGACGGGAAACAAACCGACATACAGTGAACCGGCAACAGTCGCGAAGATGGTGGAATACTCACTTGCGATCAATCAGAGCGAAGATAATCCGCTATATGCAGATGACATGGATGCAGAACACGATAAGGGTACATTCCAAAATGGCGAATTGTCACTGACAACAGATGACCTGACGCAAGAGGCATCGAAAAAGGTACTGGGTATCCGAACGGAAGAATTCACATATAACACAGATAAAAATGCGACAGAAGGCATTTATGACGATAAACGTGTAGCTCCGTATTTGGGTATCGGTGTAATTGAAGCACATCAAAACAATGATGTCACAAAATACAGAGCAGTATTCCTGCCGAAGGTGTTCTTCAATGTTCCGGAACAAGCGGCAACGACGAAAGGGGAATCTATCGAATGGCAGACACCGACGATCACCGGAACAGTTATGCGCAGTGATCTGGTAGATGATAAATATGAGCATCCTTGGATGATGGACGCATGGTTCCAGACAAGAGCGGAAGCTGCTCTGTACTTGGAATACAAATGCGGAAAAACAGATGCATAAAGGAGGTAGATGGACATGAGAATATCATTACTCAGTATCGAGGGGAAGACATATCCCCTCGTATTCTCCTTGAATGCAGCAGAACAAATCGAGGATGAATATATTCCGGTCACAAAAATGGTGGACTGTTTATTGGAACCTGAAAAATTTAAAAAAAATAGCATAAGACTTGTAAAGGATATCGTGTATATCATGATATGCGAAGGTATCCAGTACTGTAACCGAAAGAAGATCAAGCAGCAGGATGGAAAGGAACTGATACTGGATATCCCGAATAAAGAATCTTTATATGCAGATATTGGATATGAAGATTCCGGAATATTGACGGAGGCGATGTACAGTACGCTCGTCAAATCGAAAAAAAAAGAATCAACAACAAAGTAAAAAAAGGTGAAAAGGGAACTGACGATCACTACCTTTGTTTATCTGTATGGGCTCGCATGATCGGCATGCAGGAATATGAATTTGCACACATGCCGATCGGTGAGCTGAGTGATATTGTAGAAATGTATCAGCGTATCAAGGGATATGCGGAAGCTGATAGTGAAATAAATGGGGATTTCATCCCGTCATTGAAATAGTGAGGTGAAGAGATATGGGATATGATATCGGGCCACGTATAGGAATCACAGGAGAAAGAGAATTCAACAATCAGATCCAAAAAATCAACGGAAGATTGAAACTGCTCGGATCGGAGATGAATCTCCTCACGAAAAAATATGATGGGAATTCGGATTCTCTTGATTTCTTGCAGGACAAGAACGAGATATTGAAAAAACAATTGCAGGAGCAAGATACGAAAGTATCCGTTCTGTCAAAAGAATATAAGGAACAGAGTGAGAATCTAGGCAATCTAAAAAAAGGGTTGGAAAATGCCACGAAGGCATATGGTGAAAATTCTGCAGAAGCATTAAAAGCAGAGAATGCGCTGCGCAAGCAAGAAGATGTGATGGCGAAGTTGGGGACGTCCATCAACGAAACGAAGGGATATTGTGAAGCTTTAAAGAATCAAATTGCTGATAATTCGAAAAAGATGGATGAATTATCAGCAGCTGAAAAAAATGCATCGAGTAAGCTAGGTGAATTGACGCAAGATATCGCTAGGCAGCAACAGGAGCTGTCTGAGCTGCAGAGAGCCTATCAGGAAGCGGCCCTCGCAAAAGGGAAAGACGATCGAGAGACGCAGCAGCTGGCTGCACAGATCACAGCTCTATCCAAACATCTACAAACGAACAAGCAACGTTTGTCTGCGGTCCGGACAGAATCGAAGCAACTTGCTGGAGCCCTGGATGAAGTAGAAGACAGTGCGAAGGATGCAGGTGATGGCTTTACCATCATGAAAGGTGCGATGGCGGATATCACAGCTGATGGCATCCAGTCGCTTGCCGGAAGCCTAAAAGAACTCATTACACAAAGTGACGGGGCGAGTGCAAGCTTTCAGGCGGCAACAGGAGCATCTGCGGATGAAATGAAACGGTATAACGAAGAGATGAAAGAACTCTATAATAATGATTATGGAGACTCTTTACAGGATATCGCGGATTCTATGGCACGCGTAAAACAGCAGATGTCCGATCTGGATGATGAAGATTTGAAGAACGTAACAGCAGGTGTGAAGACTTTGGAAGATACGTTCGACATGGACTTCAACGAAACGCTGCGAGGAACTAAACAGCTGATGTACCAATTTGGTCTCTCTGCGGAAGATTCCATGGATCTGATCGCTATGGGAGCACAAAATGGGCTGAACTATACGGATGAACTCGGAGATAACATCTCGGAATATGCCGGTAAGTTTGCTCAGGCTGGTTATGGCGCGGATGATTATTTTCAGTTGCTGAAGAATGGTTCACAAAACGGTGCTTACAATCTGGATAAAATCAACGATGCGATAAACGAGGTAACGACACGACTTGCGGATGGGACGATAGAGGATTCTTTGGATATGTTTTCTTCGGAAACGGGAAAAGTTTTCAAGGCATGGAAAGATGGGCGTGCTACACAGAAAGATGTTATCGACGCTATCGTAAAAGATATAGCAAAAACGACAAATCAACAGAAAAAGCTCACAAAAGCAGCAACTGCATTCGGTACGATGGGAGAGGACGCGAATGCAAAGTTCGTGGAATCATTGACCAGTGTCGGAGATGAATTTTCGGATGTCAGTGGAAAGATGAAGGAGATACAGGATATCAAATACGGGACTGTAGAAAGTCAGTTACGAGGTTTGGGAAGGACATTGCAGACCGATCTCCTAGAACCTATGATCCAGGATGCGATGCCGGTATTAAAAGGCGGCGTAGAATGGATGATCGACAATCTGCCATTGGTCGAGGGTGCCCTCGTTACATTGGGTACAGCTGCCACGACTGCATTTGCAGTAAACAAGATTTCGAAATTCAAAGATTCCATTACAAATATAGCAGGTGGTCTGACGAAGCTTGCAACAGCAGACATTCCTGGAGTTTCAAGTGCACTGGGAGGTCTGGGATCACTCATTGCTGCTCACCCTTTATTGACGCTGGCAAGTGTGGCAGCAGCTGCAGGAACCGCAATGTTCATCTTTTCGCAAAAAACAGATGCCGCCACAGAAGCGATAAAGAAGAGCAGCGAGGAAACACAGAAGCAGATAGATGCCTGGAAAGAGATGCAGGCTGCGCAGGAGGAGGCAGTTGAGGGGATATATGGAAATTTTGAATATTACGCCCAGTTGAAGACAGAACTGGAGAGCATCACATCTGCAAACGGTGAAGTGAAAAAAGGCTATGAAGACCGCGCACGAGTAATCCTCGGGGAATTGAACGATGCATTGGGAACAGAACTGCAGATGAATGGAAACATCATTGACAGCTATAAGGAACAGATGAAAAACATCGATGATCTGATCACGAAGAAACAGGCGCAAGCACTTGTCGATAGTGGTATGGACGAATATACGGAGGCTGTCAAAAAGAATGCACAGGCCACCAGAGATATGATGAAAGCCGAGGATGAGTATCTGGCGAAAAGAGCTGAAGTAGAAGCAGAAATCAAGAAGATGGAGGACAATGGCCTTAGAGATGGAAATATAAATTATGACGCAACAAAAAGTAGATTGAATAGTGAATTGGAAGAGTATAAAAAGAATTACGAAAAGAAAAAAGAGCTTGTGGATGGATATACGCAAACGATAGCTGAGCAGAAGTATCTGATGGAAGAAATGGAAAAAGGGACAGCTGAAAGTCAAAAAAACATCGTAGACTATGTGGCGAATACATATAAGGAAAACGGAAAGAGTTTACAGCTTTCTACGCAGGAACAGATCGATATGCTGAAACGTTATGTTGAAGAAAATAAGAACAGTGAAGATGAAGCTGTGAAAAATCAAGTGGAAGCCAGCAAGATGCAGTTAAAAACTCTGGAAAAACAGTTAAAAGACGAACTGGGCGTCGTAACAGATGCCATTCCAGAACATGCAACCTTGTGGGAAACGATGTGTACTGCCGGGTTGAATGCTTATAAGAAAAATGAGGATCAATTCCTCAGTGCTGCATTCGGACAAACAGAAAAAGCGAAAAAGGGTATCGATGACGGTACACCGCAGACCAAAGCCGCATGGCAGGCTCTTGCAGATAAAGGGTATGCGGTGCTGGATGGAAATACATGGAAATACACGGATGCCGGAGAGAATTATGCGCTTGGATTGAAGAACGGAGTAAACAACAGAGCGGGAGAAGTGTTTGGTGCAGTATCGAATATGGGGCTTATGATGATATCGGCTTTGCACGACTCTCTAAAAGAAAATTCTCCATCGAAAGCCGCGTTTGAAGCAGGTGATTTCTTCACGATCGGAACGATAAACGGTGTAGAAAACAAGAAAAAGAAATTGTTTTCCACGATCACTGATATGGGAAAAGGTATGGTGGAACGTTTGCAGGATAATTCTGCAATCATGCAGCGGGCACAAAGTGAGATGTTCGGTGTAGACGGCACCTTCTTGTCAAATACAAAGGCAATCTTAGAAAGTGAACAGGTGAATCAGATAAATGTATATCTGGATAGCAGAATGATCGAACAGATGGTAGTTAAACGTGTGAACAGAAACCAGACATTCAAAAGTATAGTGACAGGAGGATGATGTCATGTACCATATGTTTTTAAATGATGAATGCAGCGAAACCTTGCGTCTATACGTCGTGAAGCGTCCGGATGTCCCGTCACCGCAAAAACGATATAACGAAAAAGGACTTCCAGGACGGGACGGTAAGCTGTATGAGGATACAGGATATTATGAAGACATCACGATATCTGTAGAATTGAACTATATGACATCCCCGGATAATTGGAACAATGTATGGCGGATGGCGAAACGCTGGTTGCTTACATCCGTTGGAAAAAGATTATCTTTCAGCGATGACAGATCTGTATACTACAGGATAAAAAAAGTCGAAGTATCTACCAATGCCAGAAATTCGTTGAGGATAGGAAGGTTTACTGTGAATCTTACATTAGACCCGTACACCTACCTATTATCAGGCATACAACTATATGACCCACAACAGATAAAGGATAATCCATACGAAGAAACGACACCTGTTTATTTTATAAAGGGTGAGGGAGTGTGCACGTTGACGGTCAACGGACATGCGATAAAGGCAAACGTAGGACAAAACCTTACCATCGATACATATCGTAGGATAGCGTACCGTAGTGACGGGACATTGCACAATACTGCTATCAGTGGAGAATATGAAGACATGCTACTGATCGAAGGAGAAAATAAGATATCAATATCCGATCCGGCAAAATTCACACTGACCATACAACCAAACTGGAGGTGTATATGATGATCCAGGTATATAAACCGGGAAATCGCAATTTTGATTATAATGGAGATTATAATCTGAAACCCATAACGTGTGAGTTGAAGATGAAGCTGAAAGGAGAATGGGTGGTAACGCTCAGAAATCCATTGGATGAGAATATGGAGGGTATTGTAGAAAATGCCATCCTAAGCATGGACACTCCCATCGGCAAGCGGCAGTTATTCATGATCAATGAAGTGGATAAGAATGATGACTTTATCGAAGCCTATGCAATACCTATATTTCTTACGAATGATATATATTTCTTCGACACTCGCGTCGTGAATAAAACTGCACAGGATGCATTGAATATCATGTTTAAAGATACGAAGTACAAAGGATATTCCGATATATCGAAAGCGAATAGTGCTTATTATCAGGAAATGTGTGCAAATGAAGCGATCAGCGGAGACAATGATAATGCATTTTTGAATAGATGGGGAGGCGAACCGATCTATAAGAATTATGAGATTTATCTGAATAAACGTGCCGGAGCTGATAATGGGATGCGAGCTGAATTCGGGTTCAATCTAACGGGTGTTGAAGAAAAAATCGATATGTCGGAAGTGGTTACCAGAATACGCCCAAAGGCATACAACGGTCATATGCTTCCTAACAATGAAACGGTCGATTCGCCGAATATAGAAAAGTATGAGCCACGAAGATTTCCGCCGGTGGTATTTGAGTATACTGATATCAAGTTGAAAGAGGATGCCCAGGAAGGCGATGAAGAAAACGGCATCACGATATGCGATACAAAAGCGATCCTCTATCAAAAGCTACGAGAGCGAGCGAAACGTGAGTATACGATCAATAAAGTAGATATGCCGATCATCACATACAACGTTCAGATGGTAGATCTTTCCAAAACGGACTTATATAAGGAATATAGTGAATTAGTGAGAGTGTCGCTTGGAGATACGGTACATGTATCCCATCGTAGGTTAAAGATCGAAACGACACCTCGTGTCATCGAATTAGTATACGACGGGATAACCAATAGCGTAACATCTCTTACGTTGGGTGATCATAAAGAAGATTATTTTGATAGATTATCGAAAACTCAGCATATCGTAGATACCATATACGATAAAGTGAGCAACACGATCATGGCGCAGCGTATTGCCGGTGTCGTAAATCTCATGATGACATCGTTAAAGGCTCAAAAGGACATCGCCAAAAGGCAGGATGTACGTGCGATCCTATTCGAAGATATCGACAAATCATCTCCTACATATGGAGCGCTCTGTATAGGTACACAAGGCATACAGATCGCTAAAAAACGCAATGAGACGGATACGGACTGGAAATGGGGAACGGCGATAGATTTCGAAGCGATCAATGCGGACTATGTGATCACCGGTATACTGACAGACAGGAATGGAAAATTTTATTTGAATCTGGATACCGGAGAATTACGAATGAAGGATGGAAGTTTTGCGGGAACGATATCAGGTGCTACCATAAATGGTAGCAAGATCATCGGAGGAACGATAGAGATAGGAAATAATTTTTCAGTTGCTAAAGATGGAATCATGAGATGCGCTGATGCAGTCATGAAAAATGTAACGATGGAATCGGGGACATTCAAGGGTAAACTTACAACAGAGTATGATGCTTATATCGGGCGTAATCTACATTTGAGTTATGAAGCAGGAAGAATAAGTCAAATAACGCTCGGAGAAAAAGAAGATACAGTAATCATATTGAGTGAAGATCTGATAAGAATTGGTATTTTCGACAACAATACCGACTTGTTATCAAGACCATCGATTTCTATAACCAAGGATGATATATTCTTAAACCTTAATGAAGACAATCATATCCGTATAAACTCTATTTTAGGTGTGACTATGAAAACGAAAGGTAAGTTTATTGATATGAATTATGACATCTGACGAAAGGAGGCAGAGTGATGATCAAAGTGACACGGAAAGGCTTGACATTGACATTAGATGCGGAAATCATCCCAGCGCAGGGTTCGGCAGATGTGCCTGTACAATATATCAATGATACGGATGCATACAAAGATTATATCGTCGCACCGAAAATCGGATGGTATAAAAAAAATGGCGTGTACTCTGTGGCGATTGCGAGATATAGCAATAAAGTATTCAAGATACCTGCGGAAGCATTCGGGCAGGATGGAATCATCTTTATCGCGATAGAAATGACAGATCCAAAGGATGCTGCTCATATCGAAGTTACGCAACAAATAGCAGCACGCTGTACACCGGCACCGAATGGGACTGTCATACTTCCGAGTAAAGATGAATGGCAGAAGGCAGTTGCAGACTTCGTGAAGCAGTATATGGATTCGGAATTTGAAACACCGGCGTCTGAACTGATCGAGAAGCAAAAAGAACAGATAGCATATATTCAGAATGCATTGGATACAGGGGAATTCATCGGGCCAAGAGGTCCGCAAGGGATACAGGGGATACCTGGCGAAAAAGGAGAAAAAGGGGAACGTGGTGATAGCGGTGTGATAACACCGGCGAATGGCGTGTTCACATTTGTTGGAGATGCGGCCGGAAATCTGTATTGTTATTATGCGGATTCTGCAGCACCACCGACATTTGAAGTAGATGAGAATGGTAATATCTACATGGATATACCAGGATAAGGAGGGGCATGTATGGCTAAAGTTTTAGTTGGAAATTTCAAGGGGCCTAAAGGAGACACAGGGAAAACCGGTCCTGCAGGACCACAAGGACCACAGGGACCGCAAGGGAACCCGGGAACGGTAAATATCGCAGATGATTTCACGACCGAAGACCCTACATACGCATTATCTGCACCAAAGGGTAAAGAACTATACGATAATTTATTGCAGATCGGCAATCCCAATCTGTTAATCAATGGTGATTTTCAAGTGTGGCAAAAAGGAAATGAATTTAATATAACTAGCAATAGGATGTATACAGCAGACAGATGGATTGCTTATATGAATGCTTCTGATGGATATGTGCCATATACTATAACTAATAGTAGTAGAAGGATGAAAATTTCATCAACCGCTGGTGAATGTAAGTTTTTGATATTTCAACATGTAGAATTGAATAATTCTATTATACGTAAGATCTTAGGAAAGAAATTGACATTGAGCGTGAAAATAATATCGAGCAATGTACAAGAGATCAGCACATCAGCAACGATCTTGTATAATTCGAGTGATAAACCATCTGTATCGTTAGCGAGAAAGACACACACGATTTCAGCAAACAAATATACGATCATGAAGATGACCTTCGATGTAGTGAGTGATGCAGATTTCGATGATGTCAAATCTTTGCAGATAATAATCTCTTCACCGGGTATAACCTCAGATGTATATATAGATTATGCAAAATTAGAGCTTGGAGAGATTGCGACACCGCTTGTCCCAAGACCATATGCAGAGGAACTTATGCTTTGCCAAAGATATGGTAGATACATATATGTTGATTACACGATGAACGCAGCATCAAATTCATTCTCTAATATGATGTCGATTCCAGTTGACATGCGAATAGATCCAACATTGACGTTAAAAGCGGCAGGGACACTGACCAATATAACAAGTGAGAAGATCACACATGCAAGTTTTACAAATCGAGTGCGTTTTAGCTTTAGTGCTTCTGCAGCTGGAATGTTGAGGGTGTATGGTCGAGAGTATTGGGCAGACGCAGAAATCTATTAAGGAGGTATCGATGTGGTAAAAGTATACGTTAAGGTTGATTCTGATTCTTTGATAACAGAAGTTAATAGTGAGATATTCATGGAAAGCATAGATGGATATGCATTGATCGATGAAGGCGAAGGGGATCGCTTTACTCACGCACAAGGGAATTATCTGGAATCTGGATTGATGGATGAGCAGGGAAGATGCAATTACAGACTGCTGGATGGAAATGCTGTACTATTGACAGAAGAGGAAAAACAAGAGCTTTTCCCGCCTATCGAGCCGGAATTATCCGAGCAGGAAAGATTCAATGCTGCTGTCCTGCTTGAATTAGCAAAGCTGAAGGCAGGTGATGCAGTATGATGTATCGTTGGATCAAAGAGTATTATGATGCCGGAATCTATAAAGACAGTGATCTGGAAATATTTATAGCTGGTGGGATGATAACGAAGAAACAGGCTGATGAAATAAAAGCCGGATAGGGGGGTGATCCAAGTATCTCGCATTGGCGTGCGTTAAACGCCTTACATATTGCCAAGAATGGCGGAAAGAGATGAGGTATATGAAACATATGGCACAAACAATCACAGACAACTACAACGCATTTGTGGGCACTGTTATAGCAGTTATC